>Ga0209700_100063_pt1 | contig 145422 bp, 77 predicted proteins | sample SiratroredBW_FD_187528 | JGI IMG/M metagenome (GOLD analysis project Ga0209700, IMG submission 187528) | Root nodule microbial communities of legume samples collected from California, USA - Siratro red BW (SPAdes) (version 2) | ecosystem: Host-associated > Plants > Roots > Nodule | place: USA... | reverse complement strand
AGGAAAGAAAACACCCGTGTCTTGGTTAATTAGGAAGTGCATTGTCTAAGGATCTGATCAATAACGATTGATATCCTGACTCTACTAGTAATAGGAATCAAATAGATGATCATTACTAGGTGGTGAAAGTCGAAAGAGGTCTGAACTGGGTGATTGCAACTTGAAATATAGCTGGTCAGGAAAGTCTCAGGGGGACTAACCCTGTCATACATGATTGATGATTCATTTGTGTGGGGATGTGTGGATTCACAGTTTGGAGATGTATGACAGGTGCATATCTCGGGGTCTATTCAATGCATGAGTCTTCCGGAAGTAGAGTCATGTTTGTAGTGTGTTAGATTCTTATATTTTGATGATACATGAAATTGAATGTTTTTGGATTTGTTAAAATTTGGTTAGCTTACCCTTTGCTTTTGGTTATACTGTGTTTGATTTTTTCTGTCTGTGATGATTGTGTCTTGACACGGGAGCATATGATGTTGCAAATGGATCTTTGGGAAATTATCTAGGTTGAAGGATGACATTAGGACTAGTATTATATTTGAAAAACATGTATCTGATATTGTAAATATGTTTTGAAATTCATTATTATGTAATCTTGATGCATGTTAACTATGAAATATTGTAAGATATGCATAATGTTACTTTAGTTGCCTTAGTAGAAGCTTTAATTTTGTGGGGTGTTACACATATCACATAGTTTCATCAACAATCACGTCAATTGAGAGTTTAATTTCTTTCCTTATCTTCTTATCTTTATTTTTATATTAATATTTTGTGGTTTATTTTATCTCTTATCTTTATTTTTTTTCCTTTACCTATAACTTTATCTTTTTAATTTTATTTTATATAAATCAAATTATTTTATAATTAACTATGTATGAGGACTTTAGATCATTTTCATTTAGAATTATTATTTTTATTTAATCTCATTATTCAAAATTAATTACTTTCCAATCCCAAACAATTGGTAGATGCCATAATGTTAAATTTTCGGTGAGGTGATTTTTCAAAACTCAACCTATTCATATCAGAGATCATCATGCATATCACATAGTTTCATCATTCACGTTAATTGAGAGTCTAATTTCTTTCCTTATCTTTTTATATTTATTTTTATATTAATATTTTGTGGTTTATTTTATCTCTTATCTTTATTTTTTTTCCTTTGCCTATAACTTTATCTTTTTACTTTTATTTTATATAAATCAAATTATTTTATAATTAACTATGTATGAGGACTTTAGATTATTTTCATTTAGATTTATTATTTTTATTTAATCTCATTTGACATATTCAAAATTAATTATTTTCCAATCCCAAACAATTGGTAGATGTCATAATGTTAAATTTTCAGTGACGTAAGGTTGTACTCTAATATTCAATCTAATTAATTAAATCAATTAAGTGCTTAATTTATCTCCGTTGTCTTAGAAGGTTATTAAACCATGATATTTTCTTGAAACAGAGTAATTCATATTATTTTTCTGAAACTTTTTGAGTCCTTATAATATCTTTATTTAAGATCTCAAGGTTACTTCAAAGGTTTTTTACAATAAGGAATTTTCACTAATTCCAAAAACTATCCTAAAATAATTTTGTTAATATTTTTCCTTATCTTTAAAATTAATATATCTCATATTTAAATTATTTATACAAATAATGCACTTTTTTATTATTGGATAATTAATTTGGAAGTTGCTCTCCACAATCCTCTATCTTTCAAAACTAAACTAAAAAAAATTGAATTTAAATTTTTTAAGCAATTAAAATTTTTCTCATGCGCTCTAATCCGTTTTCAGTTTGGTAGCTAATTTTTTTTTTCTATTAATACCCTTAATTTTATATTAAATTTCAGAATTTTTTAATATTAAAATAACATTCAAATAATTATCATACTTAATAATACTAAGTGAAAGTAATTTAATAATGTTAATAATAATAATAATAATAATAATAATAATAATTCCTAAATAGCTTGATAGGTAGTTTTATTAAAGGTGACAAAATAATCCATTTACTAGTCATTAATCTGGTCATTTACAAGTAAAAATCATCTATTATAAAAATATAAAAAATAAATTAGATCAAATTCATCAATTTAATTGTATGGATGATCAATAATTCTTCTATTATTTTTCAAAACTCAATAGATCCTTTTACCAATACTTTATGAATAAAATTTAATATAATCAATTCTTTAATATTAAATATTTCTTAAATTCATCATTTTTCAAATTTAAAAGTATATTTTCAACATTTTTTACAGATTTTATTTTTTAAATTGTATTAAAACGTCAATTTTATGGATAGATTGGATATCTATTCGTGAATTACTTATGTAAGGATGAATTTGGTAGAACTCCATGATATGGATATGGATGGATAAGATTTTTAATAAATGAATTATATTTTTTTGTGTGGTCCATTATAATTTAAAATAAAAATTTATTTGATTTATCCATATTATGAGTTTTCACTACTGATTTATAATTATGGGATTTGAAGACAAATTTAAAAAGTCATGTATTTATATTTAACCAAACCCTAAACCCAACGTAAATATTATACATTTATTTATTTTTAGATAAATTTCTAATATAAAAAAATGTATATAAAAATTAATTTAATTAGTATTTCATAAACAATTCAAATTCAATCAAATACAAACAAAAATTATATGAATTACATATGAATCTATGCATTAAAGAATATTCAACAAATAGATATCAATTGACGACTTCCCAAATACTTATATGAAGTATGTTCTATTATAGACTAATATCTAATCTAATATAGAACTTAGATTAACCAGGTTAAGTTCATTGCAACCCAAGCCTCACATTTAAAGAAGTGAAATTTATGTCTAACTCAACCTACAAAATTGACTTGTAATATGAAGTTTGCACTCACTTATATACTAAGAATTGGTCTTATCTCTAGTCAATGTGGGATCTCTAACAAACAACTCTCACGCTGAGGCTACCTAACTCGTGCATGTGACTAGATAGTTATGGTTGGTCTGATAGCGACTCGATAGCGGGTGACACAATAGACTTATCAAACCTCACTAGGATAGGCTCTGATACCATCTTAAGAAGTAGACTTTAAACCTAACTCAACCTTACAAAATCAGCTTCTAAGGTGGGATTTGCACCCACTTATATACTATGAACTAGTCTTATATCTAGTCAATGTGAGATCTCCAACAACATATATTATCAATGAAACAAGAAAATATGTTTTACAACATAAGTGTCTTTACTCAATATATAACTCAAACAATGGTTCACACAATCATACAAAAAACATATAGATCACACATGGATCCATACATGAAAGGATACTCAATAAATGAAATATCAACTGACACTTTTTGGAATACCGGTATTAAATATGTCTTATCAGATACTAACATTTAATCCAATTCAAGACTTAGATTGAAAAGCCAACCTAATAGAACAAGGTAAGATCATTACAACTCAAGTTGCACTATACATGTCACGATGTGCTAGAACTCTTTTGTTAAGGGGTCTTTATTATAACATAAATGTCTTTACTTAATGCACAACTCAAACAATGGTTCACATATCATCCAAGATTCGTGACCCTAAATTCATACAATTATTATTATTATTCTCAACAACCATTATTATACAACAATAAAAAAACACAAATCAATTAAATATACAAATTAATAATCATTTTAAATTTATATTAAATATCCACATTCAATCCATTAAAGAGACAAAAAGAAAAAAAATAGCTTGAGCAACAATATTTTTACTTGAACAAAAATTTCTTTGTTTGAGCAAAAATCTAGTTGAGAGTAAGATTGAATTGCAACTCTATTTTTGCTTAAGCAAAAACAAGGCTAAAAGCAAAGGTTGAGTTTCAACTTTATTTTTCCATAAGATAAAATCCTTTGCTTAAGTGAAAATGAGGATGAGATTAAAGTTTAGATCTTTGTTCTATTTTTGTTTAAGCAAAAATCCTTTGCTTGAGTAAAAATTTCAAAAATCAACCTCATGCAACTAAACCATATCTAGTTTCAAAGCTTTACCTAAAACTAGCTTAATAAATATAACTTTCAAACACATTTAAAATTATCAGTATGAAGGTGCAGCTGGTTTCAAAAGAGGGGATTCAATGAAGCTTGAACTCAGATCACAAATTACGAACAACTCAAAGATAGTGTATGAAAAAATATAGAGAAAAGAGAACCAGACACAAATTTATACTGGTTCACCTTACGACAAGGGTCACATCTATTCCCTTTAAGCAAATTGGTTAAGAGATTTCAGTAACACGAGTTTCAATGCCTCTCTAGGAACAAGTATTTTACACCTCTCCAGATAAATTTGTCTTAATCTCCCCTGAGATTAAGACCTCTTAACAATGAGAAAAATACTCTCAACTGAGAGAACAATTTAAATCACATAAGGTATACTTTATAGAATGAAGGATTTTAATGGTTTGAACACAACCCCTTATTTTAATTGCTTTCAATAACAAGATATGAAAATTAAAAACTCTATTTCTTTTGCATTTTTTCATAGTGTATTTCTTCATGTGTTCTACGCTTTCTTTCCTCATCTTCAATGGTGTAAATTTTGGAATGATGACCTTTGAAGTTTGTATCTGCTTTTAATGGTAACTTCTATATTAATGAATATCTTCTATATCTTCTTGATTGTTAAATCATTTGAAAACATTCCTTTGTTGTTTTAAACTCAACATTGAAACTTGAACTATTAATGATAATCTGCATGTGTCTCATTATGCTTTCCATCTCTTTTGCTATCAAATGTTATATACGACAACTTTAACTTTGATATGATCTTTGTGTATTCATCACATATCTGAGAATTTTGAATTCTTTCTTTATCTGTAATAATTTGAACATTGAAGATCCTGCATATCTACACTTCATCTTTTCATTAACTCGTGCAATTTGTCATCTTCTTTTTCATTACACGCTTTAGATGGAAACTTCTTATTTAATTAACTTTTTCGCGTATTGTATTTGTAACCTTTATCCTTCAATCATTTTGAATTATTTCTATATCAATTTTTTTCACTTATGAAGCTTTGATCTTCTCAAATAATCTTATGCATAATTATTGCATTGTAACTTCATCTATCGTCTATCAATTGCTTGATAACGAAACATTTGATATATTTTTTCTTCTTGATTTGAATATTTTTCTAATTATGTGGCATAATTTCATGTCTTTGATTGTCGAGACTTAATTATTCTTTAATCTTGATTCTTTAATAATATTTCGACAAATCTCATTTTGTGATGTTTCTTCAAATTCTATAGAAACTTTAATACAGAATATTTGTTTTTGTATATTTTGTGTGTCCTTTAATGTCGTAGTCTTCTCTGGAAATATTTTGCAATAAACTACTTGAATTACTTAGAACCAATCATAATTTAAACACTTAAATATGTATGAAACATAATTTTTTGAACTTTTGAATTATAAAAACTTTCTATTATAGAGATTTCATTGTTAATATCATTTCAAAAACTTTCAAAGTATGCATGATTTTAAAAGATGAAGTAAATTAGACTTAAATAAAATCTAGTTATTTCAAAATATATTTTTAAAATTCATTTATTATCACAATATGTTAAGTTTTATTACTCAGTAAGCTTTCTATATCAGTCTGTTCAACATGTTTTGATTAAACTTTGAGTTATATAGATTAATAATATCAAAAACAAGTTTCGAAATCATTTGAAAAATATCAAAAAGCAATTATAAAATGTAAGCATTAAGTTTAGACACTCTCTAATGTGATAGACCATTTACAATGAATATAAGAATGTTGATCACATTGTCTAATGTGTTCAAAAAGTGGTTTCATCTGTCATGAAGGATGACCAGATCATCTTATACTTTTTGGTTTTCAAGTAACTCCTAGCAAATTCATCTAGTATGACCATGTGCCACTGGTTCGTCTAGTGTGACCTTGCACTATTGGTTCATCTATTATGTTGAGATCACCAAGATCTTCTAATGCATTTTGCTTGTTTAGTTTATCTGTCTAGATTGTCTATGTGTTGTAAGACCATCTAAATATTATTGTCCTTTGGAATCACCTAGCATGTTGACTCTTGCGATACCGTCTAGCTAGGCTAGTATAATTAGAATGTCCAATGAGTCTAGCATCTATATATCGTCTAGTATGTTTTAACTCAGTCTTTATATAGTGAGACCATCTTGACACATTTCATCTAATCAGTTCTTTTGTAATCGTCTAATAGTCTTAATCCAAGTTCATTTAATAAATCTTTACCTACATATACATACTGGTTAGTTTGGTTAGAACTTTTAACATATCTTATAGTATTTGTTATCATCGAAACACATATGACTTTTTCATCATAAGATCGTCTAGAGGGTATTAGATCGTCTTAAGGGTATTAGATCATTTAGCTGATTTTGGATCATCTAACTGATTATGGATCATCCAGCTAATTCTGAATCAATGACTTAACATAGTAAATCTATAATTTGAGCAAACATCATTCTTTACTCATTTTAACTCAACCTTGGTCCGTTAAACTCATAAATTAATATATAGAAGACTATAAAATCATCTAGTTTATATTAAAACTCAGTTTAAGAAACTCTACAATTTATCATGCATAATATAGCCACTATATCAACTTCTTCTTAATCATCAAACTCAACAACCATCAGTTTGTTAAGAGGCGTGCTTTTTTTATCAGCAAAAAATTTGAAAGGCCAAGAATTTACTAGTTTTGATTTTTATTTTTTAATGTTAATTATAATATTGTTGTTATGAGTAAAGTAATATATTTGAATACTCTATTTTGAAATTATACATTGTACTCTTTACTTTTATTAAAAACAAAAAACAAAGAAGAAACATATCCATTAAAACAAAAGTATTTATTTTCTCTCTCTCTCTCTCTCTTCAAGAAGAGAATTAAAATATTCATATTCTCTATTACCAACTTGGTATTGTTATCAAATTATCAGAGTTATGGCAAGTGTGACCAATAATTTGTGACTGCCCTGATTAACAAAGACGACAAACTATGACAATTAGAGCATCCAAATGAAATCCTTTATTAGATCTCAAGATGTTTGGAAGTTGGTCCAAGAAGGTTTTGTAGCACTGCAAAATACCACAGGATATTTGGTGGCTTAAAACAAAACGTTGAAAGAGACATGATCAAAAGATAAGGCAGTTTTGCTTTGTACATGTTATATCAAGTTGTTGATGAGTCAAATTTTCAGAAGATTGTTGGTGCATCAACTTCCAAGAAAGTGTGGTACATTTTGAAAGAAGTGTTCAAGGGAGCCAATCTAGTTAAATAGATGTGTCTTCAAACTCTACGAGGTTAGTTGGAGGCCATGAGGATGAAAGATTTAGAATATGTATCTAATTACATTACTCATGTGCAAACAATAACCAATCAACTCAAAAACAATGGAGAAACCCTCATGTATGCAAAGGTTATAGAGAAAATTCTTCAGTCATTAACTGATGACTTTGAAAATGTTGTATGTGCAATCGAGGAGTCAAGAAATTTGGAAGAAATGACAATCAATGATCTCAAGGGTTCTATTAAAGCACATGAACATAGGAAGAAGAAAAAGAAACATGAAGTTCTGGAGGCAGTCTTACAAATAAAGATGACCATAAAGGAGAATAAGGTGATATATGCACAATACAATAAAGGAATAGGGCAAGGACACAAAGGTCGTGGTTATGGTCAAAGCAGAGATTGTGTCGTGGAAACAAAAATGAAGAGAAATGACAAAGGAACTAGCAAAACTAGCATGGACGAGGTCGCGGTCATGGAAGAGATGGTTATTCAAATCTTTCAAATGTTGAATGTTACAATTGTGAAATATATGGACACTATGCAAAGGATTGTTATGCCAAGAAAAAGGGTGAAAGAAAATGCAAATTTAGTCAAGGAAGATGAGACAAAAGATGAAGATATCACTTAGGACAATGACATGGTGCGGTATCTAAACACTGGTGCTAGCAATCATGTGTTTTTTGGAGAGTTAACAAAAGTTCCAATCAAAGCACATGAAAAAAAATATGTTTTTCCCAAAAGGATAGAAAAGAAGGTATTATGGAGGACGCCTATTATGTACTTGATATGAAAAGTATTTTTCTTAGTATGAGACGATTATTGGAGAAAGAATGTTCAGTTTTTATGAAAGACTAGATGCTAGACTTGAAGGACAAAAAAAGTGCTCGCACACATGGAGATGACGAAGAATTAAATATTCAAACTCAATTTAAATAAAAAGGTCATTGCTCTCAAGTGTGATGCAGAAGAAGTTCTTAAAACCTCTAAAGCATTAGAAGCCCAAATGGTAGAGATGGAAACTACAAAGACTAAACCACATGTTGTGGCTCATGTGATGAAGGACAAACTTTTCAATCCTCTAATTGATGAAAAAAGTGATGTGGTTATTTCATAAGAGGATATACACAACCCGACAATGAATTCAATGCTTACTAATATAAGGTGGAAGGATGATGAATCTTAACCTATGACCATAAAAGCAAATCCAATTAAGAAAGCTACAGGTAGGTCTACACGCATTGTGAATCTATCTACGAATGATTTATCTTCAAACACTTCTGCTATAGCATCAAGAAATAAGAGACATATTCAAAGAAAACTTTTAGTATTGAAAAGGAAGGCACTTGCATTTAAGCACAAGGGAGAGATAGAAGAGATTAATGAAATTTTAAGGCAAGCCAGAACTTAAAAGTCCAAATAGAAGATTTTGGGAACTAGAACAAGGACTTATCACTTAATGTTTCCAAGGATAAATAGTCTCTCTAGTCGGAATCACTTAATTTCCAAAAAAGACATCGAAATTTGATAGTAGCTACTAAAGTTGATAATGTTTTAGCTTCATATGTGGTGGTCAAATGGTAAGCATTCATTGATTGTTAAGGAGATTACTTCAAGTGAAAATCTTTTAAAAATGATGAAAGCGAAAAATGACCCTTATAGTAGTTTATTTTAAAATAAATGTATACTTTGTTACCATTTTAATAAGTAATATTTATTTCTTTATGTTTTTAATTAATGTTTTAATAAATAACATTTAATTCTTATATTATTATTAAAGTAACCATCATAATTTTTTTTATTTATATTAAAATCTAAAACATAAAGAAGATAAGTATTTAATGTTTATTTAAAATTTAAGAAAGATATAAATTAAAAAATATTTATAACAATTAATAAAGATTGATTTTGGTAATTATTTTTTTCTATACACTTTTTTTACTATTTATATAGTTTTATTACCTTACTCTTATCTTGGTTAATAAATTCTTTAGTTTCTAGAATTTATAATAACTATGTGTAGTTCTTATTTTATTTTTTATCTTAATAATTAATTTTTCATTATATTCATTTATTTTTACTATTATAAAATGTGCACAAACAGTAATAATATGGCATGTGATTCGAGTAAGAAGTAGAAGGATTTTTATTTGGCTAAAACGTATGAACTAGTAGAACTAAATTTATTTTTCTGTTATTGTGTTTGTTTTTACTTTGCCATGAAGTAACATGTTCATTCTTAACAGAATATTCCTTTCTTATAAAGTAAAACCATTTTTTTAGTAACTTTTCTAAGTGGAGTGGACAGGTACAAAAGAATTAACCTAAAACTAACATTGGTAAAGAGCGTGACAGAGCACGTGACTATTGAGCATCAAAGAATCGTGATGGGTGAATGAAGTATTCATTCACGCAAATCAATATTTGGCTAAATACAAAGCGTCACAAGTCAGCAATAACAGTGAACAACTAAATTAATTAAATATAATTAAAATAATAATAAGGGTAGCCATTTATTGAATTTGATTTCTTCCCTGATATCCCCTGATTATATTTTAATTATTTCAGAATTTTAATTATTATGTTTTTAATATAGCTATTCTTATTTCAGTATGTTGAGATATTATTTATCTTAAAATTTAGTATACGTAGTTTTATTAGTAAATTAAACAACGAAAAAAATACTTGAAAATTACGTATGCACGAATGCTTATGTGTATTATTTATACTATAATAAAAAATATATAATTAAAAAGTAAATTATTAAAATAAAAAAGTATTGCGAAATTTATATTAAAATTATAAAAAAATTATTTAGATATATAATAGTTATATTCTATTAATTTCATAATATTTTTAATTTCTCAGTAAAATAATTAAGAATTGTTTTCCTTAAGAAAATTCATGTCCAGACAAATCTTTGATTGAAGTAAAAATTCTTCTCCTATTTAAAGAAAATAGGTTGCTCAGGTATAAGTGAATTAAAATTTATATATAAATAATATATATATATATATATATATATATATATAATGATGTAATATTTAATTTAATTTAGTTCATTTGAGTAATTATGGATTTATATTGAATAGATGAAATTGTATTACATAGAATCATTTAAGGTTACATACTTCTAATAATATATTGACTAATTTGAAAATTATAAGTACTAAATACAATAACTTATGATTAAGAGATATATACATGGTCACTGATTGTTTAAATAATATAGATTATGACATTATATTGATCAGTAGTTGGGAAAAAGTTATTGTACACTTGAAAGAGTTTGGTGGATATATAAATGTTGATGTAATGAACTTACCTTTGTGTATAGAGCTAACATCCACATGTAAATCATTTCTCATTTTACTAAGTGAGGTGTTAATATCTTGTACAACTTATTTAATATAAGTTTTTACAAAATGTTTGTGTGATATTTACTATCTTGTATCTTATTTGAATTAGATCAGCATCTATACCTTTTCTTTCAATTTCACTCTCCATATTTCATCTGTTTCAGAATTTGATCGAGCCCTGTAGTAGTAGAGGATACTGAGACCATTTATGACTAATCAAAATCTTAATCAAAGTAAATTCCTATTTACTCTAGGAACCCTTTGTTCTTTGTTTTTTTTAAATTTTTGTCATCAATCTTAGTAGGAATAGATGAGAAAGGTGTTCCTCTCAACTAAATTAAAATTATGTTGAAATTTGGTGTTATTTTGATAACTTGTTCTATATCCCTTTTGGACTGGTGTTATTATTTGATTTGGAGGATTTGCTTTGTAATTTGAGCTTTTCAAGTAAGGGAAGATAGTTTTAATACTTTCAATATAACCTTAGGTTAGAAGACTTGACTGTGAATGAAATTGGTACTAAGTTTCAATTTTTGTTATAGATGTGTCTTATGATGAAATTGATTGGTTATATATCTAATATGAACTGTGATATTGATAACTTGATAGACAAGAGTTGTTTCTAGATATTGTGAATTTGGAATTGTTAGATAGATATGGTTGTGCATGATGAAATTGAAATGATATGTGTGATGGCAGAACTATAGATTCGTATATAATCATTTTGGTTGAAATGAAACCAGTGTATTGAGGTTGAAAGGAAATCAAGGTACTACAGTTACATATACATTTATATGCTTCAATATGATTGAATTGATATGATATGTATGATAACTGAGTTATAGGCTCATATGTAATCATTTTGGTTGAAATGAAGCCAATGTATTGGGGTTGAAATGAAATCAAGATACTATGGTTACATATGCATCTATATGCTTCAGTATGATTGAATTGATCTGGTACGTATGATGACTGAGTTATAGGCTCATATGTAATAATTTTGGTTGAAATGAAACCAGTGTACTAGGGGTTGAAAAAAATCAAGGTACCATGGTTACATATGCACCTATATGCTTCAAAATAGTTGAAATGATATGATTATTGTTATGATTGAATGACGAGTTCATATACAATCATTTTGATTGAAATGAAATCAAAGTACTGAGGATGGAAAGAAAATCAAGGTACGATGATTGCAAATAAATGTGTAAAGTCAATAAGCTTGGGAATGGAGTATAAAAGAGTATGATTGGATGATAGACCTATTTGTATTTGATTTGATGGTTGATATTTAAATTCTTAAATCTATTAACTTCATTTTCTTTTACTTTCACAAGTTGAAAATATTATTTACCTAACTTATCCTTATTTATCTTATTGTATTATGAATTGCGATGATTGTACTATGAATTGCGATGATTGTACTATGTACACGAGCAAATGCAAATGCAAGTTTTGAAGCATCATAAGAAGTATATACCCTTGATTTGGTCTTTCTTTCGTCATGTATATAGTTGTACATATGTTTAATGTATTTCGAGACTTTATGTAGTACTTTAAACCTTGAAGGTATGAACATAGATAAAAGTTAGTTTTGTGAGAAACTGTTTTCTGATGTTTTTGCTCAAGCGAAAGAATTCTCGCTCAAGCGAATTATGTAAGAAAATAATGAAAAATGTACTTTGCAAATCTCGCCTGAGCGAGATACAGCTGGTTGAGCGAGCTATTTGAAAATAAATAAGTGTTCTCAAGTCAATTTTCATTCCAACAAGGTTAATTCTCACTCAAGGAAAAATTCTCTCTCAGGCAAAAAATTTTCACTCAAGATAAATCTCTTTTTGTTTTTCTATTTTTCTTCTTTTCTTTTCCCTTCTCCTTTTTATTTATTAATTGTTTTACGGTCTGAAATAGTCATATTCCTTTTATTCATAATGCTTTCTCTTAAAGTTGAATGAGAAATGTTTAGACTGATACATCTAACATGTTTAAAAATGGATTATATATAATTAGTTAGTATGAGAAGTCTTTAATTTTGGTCTTATTTTACATATTCAATTGATTTAATGTATATATTAATTTAATTTATATAGTTATTGTTGAAATATATTAATATAATAAATATTTATTTTTAATATTAATAAATAATTTACGTTTGATATATCGCATAAGATTTTACCCATTTTAATAATGATGTTAAATACTTAGATATCATATATTTATATATTTTTATATATATTTTTTGAAATATTTTTATTTTTTAAATCTTATATTAAATAATGTATATATAATTTTTTTAAGAATGAAATGTTAAGATATATGTGAAGGGTTGTATCATTTTAGATGTTACAATGTGATTTAATGACACATTAATTAAACTTCCTTTCAAATTCAATTTTTTTTATTGTAAACAATTCTTCAAATCACTTTACTTAATATTTTTATCATAAAAATAATTTCAAGATCTAAGTTTTAAAGGGCCTTTTGAATAAAGTAGATCATCATGACATAAAATCTAGATATAAGTTTTAGATAATTTTAAGTCAATAAAAATGATTTTTTTTTTATTTTTAAGACAACAACAACTAAATAAAGCACTAATTTTAAAATTTGGATCTTATAAAACATTCTATTAGAATAAAAGTTGTAACGAAATCTAAAAAATAATATAGATAAAAATGCTCTTAAAATTTAGAATTATTCATAATAATACTATTAACACTTCCTTATAAAAAAACTTAATTTAATAATGAATAAAGAAAATAATTAGGCTGGGTTACAACCATAAACGTATGACAATGTGCTTTAAAATCTTGTAAACAATTGAAATACAAGTTTTTTTATATTACGAATTAAAATATATATTTAGAGAATAATATTTTATAATCTTTAATAAATTTAATATTTACTGAAATTTTTTTTTTTCAAATCTTTCTATTATTCTTATTTCCTGAATTTACCTTTATTTATGAGTTCCACAAATTTTATTTAATATTTAGTGACAATTATAAAGTTTTTGCAAGTCTTTCTATTATTATCAATCTTCAAAAATTAAAAATTTGTAATAATTTTTTAAAATACATATTTTTTAAATAAAAAAAATGAACATTATTGTATTAAAAACGTAATAAATGTGTATACTTTATTAAATTACTTGCTAAGCAAAGTATATTTAAGATAATAATCTTAGGGACAAACTCCTCTTCTCCTAATTTAAATTATATTTACCCTTATAATAGCTAGATATTTTTGAATTATAATTTATACCCTTCTTTACTTTATTAAGTGTATAAGTGTATTTGTTTTAATTTATTATTTTTTTATTGAAGGAAATTATGAACAGTTAGAATAATCTTATACCACAGTTTATTTACTTTTAGTAAAACTAGATTGTAATTTATATTTTAAAATATATTGATTTGTTACAAATCCAATTATAATATAGTTTATAAATAAAATGACACTTATTAGAAAATATAATTATGTAATCAAATATTTAGGTTATACAATACACAAAATAAAATTTGAAAGTTTTTTCAAAGAAATACTGTATACTTGATTAGAAAAGTTTAAACTTTAGACATGTGTTAGTTGTATAGAGAGATTTAGACACGTGTTAGTTGTTTAGAGAGATTAGTTGTTTAGAGAGATTTAGACACGTGTTAATGGTAAGATGATATAATTACTTGTAGAGTAAGTTATATTCGCTGAGATATTTTTAAGATGTTAAATGGTTTTTTCTTTGGTTTTTCAATATTAGTTACAACTTTCTAAACTTTCTATATAAAAACTATACAGCCTAATGTTTTTTTTTTAACCAGTGGTATAAGAACCAATAAAGATAAAGTAATAGTATTGCATGTAATTTAAAAAAATATACAAAGTCTTAACTTAAGTTATTCTAAATTTTATTGAAATATTTTTTGGAGAAAAATCTAAAATAAAATATACAAACGAAAATATCGACATCACTTACATTTCTTGAAAAGACAGAAAAATTAGATTTAAATGGATAGATTTTTAAAATTGATGAGAAAAATAAAAAATATAATTAGGAATTTATAAATATTAATTTCATAATTTGACATGTTAAAATTATTTGAATAATAATACGAGCAAACAAAATATGATTTGGAAAAATCTACACAGTTACCCAATAACGGTAGGTGAAGATAGCACAAATTTAGAAAATTAAGATAATAATATATTATATTTGGATAAATTTAAAAGAACAGTTATTATAAAAAATAAAAAAAAGATCTATGTGATACTTTGTTATAATATATTATTAAAAATGTTTTGGTAAATTTAAGAAATTTAATATTAAATATTTGTTTTGAAATGTGGTGTTTGGTTATGATTGTTTGATTGAGAAAGTGAACGAAGAAAGGAATTAGAAGGAGAGGAGGTATCTATGATGTATCTCACCAAAAGCGCGAGTGAGGCGTTTCTGAAGCGATCTCCTAAAAAACCTACCCTTTCTTTTGACCACTCTCTTAAGCCTCACTCTTAGGACGAGCTTTTTCGTTTTGTTACCACGCTTTCGCTCACTCTCTCTCTCTTTCTCTTTCTCTCTCTCTTCCCAAATCGCCCTTTCCCTTCTTCTATCCATCGGTCTCGGATACACACACCACTGGGAAGCACCATCCACCGAATAATAACAACACAAAGGGAAAAAGGAAAACATAAAGAAACCCTAATTGCACACTCTTCAGGTGCCTCACTATCTCACCCAACTAACCTCACTTTTTTCATGTTTTTCCTTGTACGCCCTTCCTTTGCTTGCGTGCGATGATGACGTGGATCTGCTCGTTTCGTTGCAGGGGAAATTGAGGAGGAAAATTTCTATCTTTTTCCTCTCTTTTTGTGTTTTTTTTTTTTTTTTTTTTTTTTTTCAAGAAACTTTGAGAGGAATTAAGGGTTGGGATATATGTCCTTCAATCAATCAAAGTCCGAGAAGAGCGACGCTGTGTACCGAAAATCCGGGCGATCCGCCAGCTTTAATCAGCAGCGAGGCTCCTCCGGCGGTGCGTACGGTAGGGGCGGAGGCGGCGGTGGCGGCGCCGGGCCTTCTCCGTCGCTCTCCTCAAACCGGAGGTGAGTTTGGTAGGGTTTGCAATTTTGTGGGTTTCTTCCTCTTTGATTTTATTTTCTTTTTTTTTTTTGAACTTTTGCGTGTTTTCATGAATAGTGGGTGTGGGGATTGTGATTTTTATTCCTTTTTTTTTGTATTTCGTGTTGGGTTGGGTTGTTTTTGAGTGTGAGGTGGTGTGGATGGAGACTGGGTTTCTTGCGGGGTGACCTAGGGTTATATGATTTGCTTGTGTTTTCTCTTTAACCCTGATGAGTGGCGTGCTTTTGTTCTTCATTTTGTTCTGTTTTGTTATTGATTTATTGTTGCCTGTGTTAGTTTTAACAAGAAGTCTAATAACAATGCACAAGGTGGCCAATCTAGGGTGAACCCTGCACTGGTGAATTCGGCTGAGTCTAATAGTGCTTATGCTGCCCGGACTGTACCAAATGGTTCCCACGTACAGCCGCAGATTCATGGTAAGTTTGATGTAAATATGTCTTTTAAAAATTGGTTATTCGCTTAATTGGTTTTTGATTGCTGTGTTATCTTGTTGAGGGGAATTATATGCACATTCCAATTTTTGCAGTGTAAGCGGATTTTATGTATTTTTTTGAGCTCTTTTTATGAACACCATTCACTTGTTATGTTTTGTTACAGGAGTATCTGAACCGCCAGTTACAAATGCAACTTCCAAGCCGTTTGAGTCGTCAACTGTGCAAAGGAGCACCAGAGCTGTTCCAAAAGCTCCTACCTCTCAACCTCCCTCCATGAGTTCTGATCCAGCAGCTCCTACAACTCCTGCTAAGGGTATGTCGTTCTTGTATATTTAACAACTTTTTATCCATTACATCTGATTTGTGAGAGCGATCTGAATGTTGTTTTATGCCCCAGCAGATGCATCTAAGGCATTTCCTTTCCAATTTGGATCCATCAGTCCTGGCTTTATGAATGGGATGGCTGTAAGTTTAATATCTAATAATTGCTTACTGTCCTCCTGGAGTAAACTTTTGTGCCGTACATAGCTCCTGTAGGCGTTGGGGGTTAATCATGTTTTGCTATTACATGCAGATTCCTGCTCGCACAAGCTCGGCTCCTCCTAGTATAGACGAGCAGAAGCGCGATCAGGTTTGCAGTTTATTCTCTGCCCCTTCCACCTCCTTGTTATATGTACAACAATATTGATATAAATTTGCTGCATCTGTTGCCTAATACTTTAGTAGGAAAGAGGGTGTAATTGATGTCACTGACATCAACTCCTTCTCTGTCTTAGAAAGTTCATTAGGAATTCCTTTTTCAAAAATTAAAATCAGACAAGTGGGTGCATGCATCTATGTTTTAGTACTCAGTATACTGAAGTTGTCTTATTCTCCTGTTTGTATACTAATTCAAGCATTTGGTTGGTGTATACTTTCATAAAACGCAGGCTCGACATGATTCTTTTAGACCTGCACCCTCAGGGCCAACACCTCCTGTTCCAAAGCAGCAGGCTGTGAAGAAGGATGCAGTTGTTACTGACCAATCTAGTACTGGGGAGACTCATACTGGGACTAGGGCAAAAAAGGATACTCAAGTGTCACCGTTACCCCCAGCAAGCCAGGTGCAAAAGCCTTCTGTAATTCCTTTAACTGGAATTTCAATGCCAATGCCATACCACCAGTCACAGGCATCTGTACACTTTGGTGGTCCTAATCCACAGATTCAATCTCAAGGTATGTCATCAGCACCTCTTCAGATGCCGTTGCCAATGCCTTTGCCGATTGGAAGTGCCACACAAGTGCAACAACCAGTTTTTGTTCCAAACCTTCAACCTCATCCTATCCATCCTCAGGGAATCATGCATCAAGGCCAAAGCATGGGTTTCACTCCTCAAATTGGCCCTCAGTTGTCGCATCAGTTAGGCAACATGGGTATTGGAATTAGCCCACAATATCCACCACAGCAAGGAGGAAAGTTTGGTGGTCCTCGTAAAACTACTCCTGTCAAGATAACTCATCCTGAGACGCATGAAGAGCTAAGACTTGATAAAAGGGCAGATGCATATTCAGATGGTGGGTCATCTGGTGTGAGGCCTCATTCTGGTATGGCATCTCAATCTCAGCCTGCCCAGCAATTTGCAGCTTCTCATCCTATTAATTACTATCCATCGAGCTCATATAGTACCAATTCTCTCTTTTATCCAACTGCTAGTAGCCAGATAACTCCTAATTCCCAGCCACCCAGATTTAATTATGCTGTGAGCCATGGTCCGCAGAATGTTAGTTTTGTAAATTCATCATCTCATAGTTCCCTGCCTGTTAATAAAGCTGGCACTCCTATTACTGGAAATGCTGAATCGCCTAATACAGAATTTGCCCGTGATGTGCATAATGCAATCTTATCTGCTCCATCAGGAGTAACCTCTGTGTCAATTAAGCCAAGTAGTGGATCTGGTGTTGCTGATTCGTTTGCCAATTCCAGTACCCAAAAGAGTGTATCTCCTAGTTCTTCTTTAACATCTGGTGATGCTTTCTCTTCTGCACCACTAAAAGGGTCTGAAATAGCTGAAATATCTTCCCAGCAGTCTAAGTTATCCACTGATTCATCAGTTTTGAGCTCATTTCCAAATCTATCTTCTGCAAAGCCTGCATCAGCTTCCTTGTTGCTTTCTACATCTGCTGTTAGTGAAGAATCTGTTTCAGTTATACCTAATAATGAAGGCAGAAAGAAGGAATCTGTTAGTAGGTCAAATTCTTTGAAGGATAATCAGAAGAAAATACAGAAGAAAGGGCAATCACAGCATCAGGTACGTAAGTTAATATTTGTTAAAGCATCTTTTCCCTCATTCGTTTTGATTTGCTTCAAGTGTGAACATTCCTTTACCTTTTCCTTTCTCACAGGTTGCTGTGCAATCTCCTGGTGTGGTTAATGTGCCTTCCCAAGCTTTTGATGTTGGTATCCCTGATGAAGTTTCTGAAACTGTGGGAACTAAAACAAACCATTCTGCAGTAATTACCAGTGAAAATCTCTCAGCTGCAGCTTCAGACTTAGTATCAGCTACTAGTCATGCTGTTGAAAAAACTAATGATTCTATTCAAGTGTCAGCTCGTGCTTCAGCAGAAGGACATTTTACAGGGGTGGATGATTTTAACAATCTTAAGAGTGCTGAGCTAGATGAATTGTCACAACAGGATAAACTATTGCAGCCAAATATTATGGAAGTGGTGGGTAAAACGGAAAACTTGTCTCTTGAAGGATGTAAACAAGATGTCAGTGTTGGTGGAACGGAATTAAACCAAACTAAGCAGGGTGATGTAAAGCTGAACACTGAGGCTGTAGCCTTGAGGTCTGTGCAGCCAGGGCAGGATGGATCTACAAGTTCTAGTGCAGAATGTGAGGGGGTGGCTGATGATACTGCTTTGGATACGAAAGATGTTTCCTTGATCAGAAACGACAGTGTAATTAGTAATGAAGCTGTTTCTACAAATTCTTTCACATCAGATCAGCAGTCCGCTGATATCATAGAAACATCTTCACAACATTTGAAGGATGGTTCAGACAGTACTGGCAGTGGTGCAGTGTTTCTTACAGCATCAAGTACCAAGGACAAACCGGTTTCAGAGCCTAGTAAGGTGAAACCTATTTCGAAGAGTAAGAAGAAGAGAAAAGAGATTCTTCTGAAGGCTGATGCTGCTGGGTCAACATCTGATCTTTATAATGCATACAAGGGACCTGAGGAAAAGAAAGAATCTGTTATAAGTGCAGAGAAAACTGAAAGTGATTCTGCTTCTGGAAATTTAGAACAGTTGCCTACTGATGCTGCACTGTCAGATGCTGTAGAAAACAAGCAATCTAAGCAGAGTAAAGCTGAACTTGAGGATTGGGAGGATGCTGCTGACATGTCTACGCCAAAACTAGAAGTTTCAGATGAAGCTGAACAGGTCAGGGAAGGAAGTGCGCTTACTGCCAAAAAGTACTCCAGAGATTTCCTTTTGAAATTTTCAATGCAATGCACTGATCTTCCTGAAGGGTTTGAAATCACAGCAGACATAGCTGAGGTTTTGATCAATCCTAATTTTAGTTCTCATGTAATGGAACGTGATTCACCTTCTACTGGAAGAATTATTGATAGGTCAGGCAGCATGTCTCGTCGTGGGAGTGGTATTATTGAGGAAGACAAATGGAATAAAGTTTCCAATGCATATCATTCTGGTATGCGTATGGATGGTGTTGGTGGTAATGCAGGATTTCGTCCTGGCCAAGGAGGCAATTTTGGTGTTTTAAGGAATCCACGCACACAGACACCTGTGCAATATGCTGGAGGGATCCTTTCTGGTCCAATGCAATCCATGGTAAATCAGGGAGGAATGCAAAGAAATAGCCCTGATGGAGAAAGGTGGCAGCGTGCTACAAGCTTCCAGCATAGGGGTTTAATTCCATCTCCTCAAACTCCTTTACAGATGATGCACAAAGCTGAAAAGAAGTATGAGGTGGGTAAAGTGACTGATGAGGAAGAGGCAAAGCAGAGGCAGTTGAAGGGCATATTAAACAAATTAACTCCTCAGAATTTTGATAAGCTTTTTGATCAGGTTAGAGCAGTTAATATTGACAATGTGGTTACTCTCAATGGTGTCATCTCACAGATCTTTGAGAAGGCCTTGATGGAGCCTACCTTCTGTGAAATGTATGCCAATTTCTGTTTTCATCTGGCTGCTGTATTGCCTGATCTCAGTCAAGACAATGAAAAGATAACTTTTAAGAGATTATTGTTAAACAAGTGCCAGGAAGAATTTGAAAGGGGCGAAAGAGAGCAAGAAGAAGCTAACAAGGCTGATGAAGGTGAGGTCAAGTTGTCTAATGAGGAAAGAGAAGAAAAACGAACCAAGGCAAGGAGACGTATGTTGGGTAATATCAGATTGATTGGAGAACTATATAAGAAGAAAATGTTGACAGAGAGGATAATGCATGAATGCATCAAGAAGTTATTGGGTCAGTATCAGGATCCAGATGAAGAAGATATTGAAGCTTTGTGCAAGCTGATGAGTACTATTGGGGATATGATTGACCATCCTAAAGCCAAAGAACATATGGATGCATATTTTGAAATGATGAAATCATTGTCAAACAACATGAATTTATCTTCTAGGGTGAGGTTCATGCTGAAGGATGTAATTGATTTGAGAAAGAATAAATGGCAACAAAGAAGAAAAGTTGAGGGTCCAAAGAAGATTGAGGAGGTGCACAGAGATGCTTCACAAGAGAGGCTGGCCCAAGCTGGTAGGTTGGGTCGTGGTCCAGGCAACAACCCATCTAGAAGGATGCCTATGGATTTTGGTCCAAGAGGGTCATCTATGTTATCTCCTAATGCTCAGATGGGTGGAGTGCGTGGATTGCCTAATCAAGTTCGTGGGTATGGTTCCCAGGATGCTCGTCTTGATGAAAGGCAAACTTATGAGGCTAGGACATTGTCAGTTCCCTTACCTCAAAGACCTTTAGGTGATGAATCAATAACCTTGGGACCAATGGGTGGTCTTGCCAGAGGAATGTCCATTAGAGGTCCACCTGCAGTTTCAAGTTCAACTGGTCTTAATGGTTATAATAATTTGTCTGAGCGCACTTCATACAGCTCTAGGGATGATCCTACATCAAGATATGCTCCGGATAGATTTTCTGGTTCTACTTATGATCAAGCTAGTGTTCAAGATCATAATCTGAATTATGTGAACAGGGACATTAGAAATGCAAATAGGATTCTTGAAAAACCTGCTGTAACTTCACCACCTGCCAGAACACAAGGGACAGCAGCCTCCCAAAATCTTAGCCAAGATCGATTACAGGACAAGTCCATGTTAGCAATCAGAGAATACTACAGGTACTGTTTTCTCTTTATGGTGTTTTTAATCCATTTGTTTCAGCCTGTTAGGCCAATTGTGCTTTTTCTTTAAGAAACACAAGTTATAATTTAGTATTTATAATTTTTTAATTGTAAACCCCATATAAGCAATTTATTTGGTTCTTACTTAAAAGCACCCTGTTTCACTTGTAAGACAGAATATTCCTGTTAGGTGAAGGATTTTATTTGTTTGGTTGATATGTATTGTTTTGTTTCAGTAGATGTATTGCTTTCAAATCATAATTAAAAACTGATTTTAAAAGGGTTAAAATTGTGATATTGATATTATTTGTACATTTTTTAAACAATGAAATTTATGGCAAGTTCACTGTACCAGCTACTGTGAGTTCTAGCATTAGTAATTTTAAAGAAAAAACGTATATGCATTTGATGTATACATCAATTTTTAATAGCTATAAAGTTATAAGTAAATGATTTTGTGTTATTTTTTTTTTCTCATTTTTTGGGCTGATTATGTTTTCTAATCCTATAATTATATAGAATAATGCCATGTGAAGATTTTGACATCCCTTCATTACTTTTGTATGCACGTGGTGGTGCAAAGTGATGACCAAACAATGGGGTTTGGTTTTCACTCCTGAATCATGATCTTTTTTTGTAGTTTTGAATCCTTACTTTTAAAGTTGTGATTATTATTCTTATAGTCGTGGACTTGCAGTATGTTAATTGGATTCTGTTTGCTGTATTAGGAAAATGTTCTGACTATTTGATTTTATCACTCTTGGGTCTATAATTATTTTTTCCAACCGTGTAATTTATAAAAAAATGGCATGTGAAGATCTTAATATCCCTTCATCACTTTATCCACATTGGGCAAAGTGATGACCATACCATGGGGTTTAATTTTGTTTCTCCCTGCTTTTATTTCTATTCCTGTGCGGATTCAAATTGTATTTGTTTCTACTTCTACAGTCACTTTAAATTGTTTTTTTGCTGCAACATCCGGTTAATGTTGAAAATGTTTCAAGATATAGATTCACCCTTTAAGCTTGTAATCGTAGTTATTAAATGACTTCTTTACAGTAAGTTACATGAATGGATTTGTGCAATTTATATCCCTGACGCAAATCACGCCATTTAATGATTGTTGTTTTTTCTTTTTTTCCGTTGTGAAAAAATTGGGAAAGTTATATAAAGCTTAAATTGTTAAATTAAAATATTTAAGGAACACTTATTCTAATTGATTATTCCACTTCTTAACTCGTTCAATGCACGTACTATATTTGGCTATTTCGTTGTTTTGTTCCATGTGTACAAAATACCGTCCTAACTAAACTCACATGTAACTAATAGTTTGTTTTTACAAGACTTGCGGTTTAGTTGTTGTATTTATTTTTAGGACATTTAACAGCGCAATATATATCATCTATATGATATGATGTATTGGAAATAATTTTTCATTGTCTTTCAATCTTACGTTTCACTACAAATTATATTTCATGATTAAAAAATTAGCTTGATGATTCACTATTGAATCTTGATTTAAATAAGCCTCTTTTAAGCATTTTGCCAAAGAATCTGGATTTCTACTTTTTGTAGTGTTATAGTATAGATATATTTTCTAGTTATTTTGTCTTGTTTCGTATTCTTCTGACTGTTTGGTTATTCAATCCAGTGCTAGAGATGTGGGTGAAGTTGTTCTATGTATCAAAGATCTGAACTCTCCAAGCTTTCATGCTTCTATGGTTTCTCTGTGGGTCACAGACTCTTTTGAGAGAAAGGACACAGAGAGAGATCTTTTGGCCCAGCTGCTTGTCAAGCTTGTAAAATCTCAGGATGGACCCTTGGGTCAAGCCCAGCTCCTCAAAGGGTGAGATGTTTTTGATAGTATGATGACTACTAATTGTAAGAATCTATCGTTCTGTAAATAAAAGAAATTGTTACTCATTTACATTTTGTGTTGGCTAGGTTTGAATCTGTTCTTAGTACTTTGGAAGATGCGGTTAATGATGCCCCCAAAGCACCAGAGTTTCTTGGCCGTGTTTTTGCCAAAGCTATAACAGAGCATGTAGTCTCTTTGAACGAGATTGGGCAGTTAATACATGAGGGTGGAGAGGAACCGGGGAGCCTATTAGAAGTTGGGCTTGCAGCTGATGTTCTTGGAAGCACCTTGGAGGTAATAAAAATGGAGAAGGGTGATGCTGTTTTGAGTGAGATCTGTGCGAACTCCAACTTGCGGTTGGAGACCTTCCGGCCGCCGGAACCTCTTACGTCAAGGAAGTTAGAGAAATTTATTTAGGGGATAGAGGAAAATATTTATTTATGTCTAGTGCTGATAGGATACTCAAATTTTCAGAAATGGTTCTCCATGGAGGTGGGTGGGGAGATTTTATGTTCGGATTTCTGTCTAAATATTATTTCTGCCATATCTTCACTGCAATTATAAAATGTTTCAGTTAAGCGTCTGAAAATTTTAGGCCGAGTTATATCATGTCTGTCATGAGTTCAGGGTTTTGGTTTATTTTTGTATTATTCAACTGTCCATGAAAATATACTGCCATATTGATTTGCATCACGTCCATGTGTATAGGTAGATTCCTAGTTTTAGTAAATGATGTAAATGGGACATGTGATTAAGTATAACGCGACATGCTAAATTGCTTCAAAGTATTACATGACCATTTTTCCTATTGTAGTTTCGGTAATGGGAGAAGTATGTGTATTCTCTGTTAAAAACCCAAATCTAAGTATAACATGCTCATTAATGGATTTATGGTTATAATTATTTGCAATTTTTGTTTTGTAGATTAACTAATATATCATGTTTAATTCATGAAAATTTTTTATAAATTGAACACACATGTAAATTACAAAATAGGATTGAAGACTTGTTGAGCATGCTGAAAGATTTTGCATTCAAATTTAATGGTGTGATAAATATCTGATTAATATAGGAGGAATAGGTGGTGAAAGAAATGTGTATATCTAGATATGGGTGTTATTTTTGAAATTAATCTGATATTGAATTTAAGCAATTACACATCTACTCCTATTCTTAGCTACTTAAATTCACCAAACTTTGTGAATGTGTTGTACTTGCACTTTGCACATGCATTTTCTCCGGAGTTTAAAGTTAAACTTTAAAAGTTTATGCAACATTATCTTCCATCTCACAGCTACCTGAAATGCTTTTTACTTTTTCATCTATTTTTCTATTAAATGATTCTTAAATATTTTAGTTTATTAATTTTTTTCCTGAGATTTCAATTTTTAATTTATTTTTAAATTACTTGTTTTGGAAAATATTAATTATTTCTAATTTTCATTATATCAAATAAAAGAAAGTTTCTGAATCAGTAAACAATATAAGATCTGTGTGGAAGAATTCTCCATAAAGAAAAATGAAATCGATTTTTGTTAGTTAAAATTAACTTACGCAAATACTAGTAAAGGCTTCTCTAAATTCATAGTTTGAGCCTGTGTATAAGAGAATTTTAGTTAATTATGAAGTTTATTATCATTTATTTTTGTGTTTATGGAGAAAATTTTCCACACAAATTTTAATAAATGAAATAATTTTATATAAATGTTAAAAAAGTTAGAATAGGATTATTGAACTTTTTTCATTTAGAATGGACTAAGATTATTAAATTTTTGTAAAGAGAATAAGATTATTAAAGCTTGTACTAATACAATTAGATATTATATTATTATTTTCCTTAAAATATGCATTTTACTATATAAATTATTATTATTATTATTATTATTATTATTATTATAACTTCAAACTCAGTTGTTATTATTTTATATGATGTATTATTTTGTCATCTAATTTCTGTATGTAATAAACTATTTTATTTCATATATTGTATTATTCACTCATATTTCAAATATTGTTAAAATTTATATTTGGTAAATTATAATATTGTTTTAATCTTATATATATATATATATATATATATATATATATATATATATATATATTATATGACAAAAGTAGAGATAAACATTCTAATTATATGTATATTTTATGTTGAATTAAGAAGTTAACCGAAGAAAGACCTTCATGATCTATTAGAAGAACTTATTTTAATTAAAGTGCCAACAAGTTATTGTAAAAAAAAATGTGCACTACTTTTGAAGCGAAAAACATTGAAATTCATACCTACAACAATGCATGTTTATTGATAAAATAACTACTCTTACCATCTTCAAGATAGGTATGTTTTATTATATCAATATATTATGATGGTAAAAATTAAAATGTATTTAAGATTTAAGGTTAAATGATTCTCTCTACATGAAATTTTAGATGATGTGTATGAAAAATATTTTGAGAAACACCTAACATTTCTCGACAATTAATTAACACAACAAATATTCTTACCATCTTGAAGAGATATGATTTATTATATCAAGATATCAAGATAGTGAAAATAGAAATGCATTTAAAGTTTAAGGTCGTATGATTGGTTTATCTCTACATGGTGTTCCAAGACATAAAAAATACTTTAAGAAACTTAAGACGTTTTTTCAATAACTAGTTTATCAATACATCATAAATATATTAAAATAGAAGTCCTAGAAGAAAAAAAAACTAAAGTGATGCATTGTTGCTATGGTGTGAAGAAATCAACATTTCAAAGTCTCCCTTCTTAATATGTAATACCTTGCATCTTAGATATACATGAGAGAAAATAAATTATTGCTTTAAATCATATTTATTTTTAAGACATTAGAGTTTGAAACTTTTTTTTCTTTGGTAAGTAACTTGAGCCTAAAGAGGACACTTTAAGTTATTGTTTCAAAAAACAATTGAAAAAATATTTCGAAAAACTAATAAGACTTGGAAAACAATACTGGTAACCCTATTGTGTCAGTAGAACTAAGTGGTCCATAAAGAGCTTAATGTAACATCCCATTTTTAGAAGTATAACTATATGTATAGGTGTATAGAGTTTTATTATTTGAATTAGTAAAGTAATGTATTAAATTCCAACATGCTATGTTGACAATTCCTTTTTTAATTGCAAATTATGTTTTGAAAAGATTTAAATAAAATTTAATGAAAGATTAATTTAAATATGAATAGTATGATATTTATTAAGGCACAATTAGGTTAAGAAATGAAAAGTAAAACATAAATCTTTTAATTTATAAACAAGATGAATCATAAAAATATGTAGAATAGAAGATGGGTTGTTGGGGTAGAAAAAGAGTGTCATTAGCAACGGTGAAACAACTAACCATACTCCCTTGTTGTAAATTTCGGTCAAAGAGAGATAAAAAGGATGGAAGAGAAAGTCAAGAAGTTTACTATGCATGTGAGATCCAAGGTATGGAAATGGAAGCTTGAACTACTTCTCCATGCTTCCTTGAAAGTGCAACATCCAACTTAGCTTTTCTGGAATTATTTTTGTTTTTGTTTTTCTCTTTTCTTTTCGAAAATCCAACGGTGAAATCTTTTACAATTGCTTTGAAATTTTTACTGGACTTTTACCACTCACAGTTCGTTGTTTTGGACGGTCGGATTTGAGATCAAAGTTGTAGTTTGTTTCCAGAAAATTCATAAACATTATCTATTTTTCTGATGACGAGATTCTTGAACTCTTCCTTATTAATTTCAATTTGTTGATATTTTTGGATCATTGTTGGTGACCGTTTGAGGATTAGGAAGAGTTGTATTGATATGCTCGTCCTGTGAGTTTTTTGATCTCTATTGAAAGGTTTTACTCACAATCTTCTGTTTTCGACTACATATTGGTTTTGTTTGGATTGATTGATTGCGTTCAGGGTGTTTCCATATTGTTCTGATAAAAGTGAATCTTATTGCTTTCGCTGCCTGACTCCCATCACTCTTGTCACTCCAAGAGCTCTTCATCCGCTGTAAGTATCCTTCCATGTTTTGCCATTTTCTTTGTTCTTTCTCTCTCAAGTTTCATCCAAGGCATATAAGTTTGAAGAGATGAATTTTTCTCTCTTTTCTTTTCCTTCTTTTCTTCTTTACTTAAGGTTAGAGTTCTATCCAAGGTTAGGGTTAGAGTAACATTGTTAGAAAGAGTTTGTTCTTCTTCATTATGTTATTTTGTTATTGTTAGTAATCTTGTTTCTTTTTTGTTTTTGGATTTATGATGTCTTCACTTTTTTTAATGTAATCATCTTCTTCACAAACTTTATCTGTGATTGTTTTGTTTGAGTTTTCATTAAGGTTGGAAGAGTTTTATTTTTTTGTTTGAGACTTCATTAAGGTTGGAAGAGTTTTTTTTTTTTTGGTTGAAGTTGTTAGTGTCACAAGATTTGATTAATACACTCTTAAAGAAGTCTTGAAGAATGAAGACTTAGTTTTATATAGAGTGTATGTTGTGTCTTTTTGATTTTTAATAACTTTACTCTTTGTGATTAGTGTGATCTATATAAGTGCTTAAGAAAACTTATTTAAATATTGGTTAGAACTTAAAGATAGTTTAATCTATTAAAAATTTCTTACTTGAAGTTCTAAAAGACTATAGTGAATATTTTAATCAATTACATTGTCAATTTAATTGAGTGATATTACCTAAAATCATAAGTAGTTTTGGAAAGATGTTTGAATCTATTAAAACAAGTTTTTTAATAGATTAAAATTTCCTATATTTTTAGAAGGATCTTTATCAATCTATTTTAACATATTGAAATAACGATTTATCATTTCTTTTTACTAGTAAGTGAAATCAATAAATAAAAATGTAGTTTTATTTTATTAAAATTGATAGGATAAATTCTTTATAATTCTAATTCTCAAATATTTTTTGAACACATTTTTTGAAATTTGAGATTTTAAAATACCTTCACATCTAAGTGAGTTTTGAGTCTAAAAGTGTTTTCTTGGAGCTTTCTTTAAGTGTCCTTGAGATAAATCTTCTTAGCTAAGAGGATTTCGCTTGAGTTTTTCTAATCCGACTTGATCTTGCTGTAATTCAGGTGATATTGTTTTATTGTATACTTTAGGTTTGTGGTGTTTAGCCTTGTCTGGATAGAGTTTCCAACTACAGTTTTGTAACAAGGTCTTACATGGGTAGAAGAACACTCTTGTAGGGTTCAAGTGTGGTGTTCTAGGTGTATTTTCTAGTTGTAGACAATTGACTCAGTGTGACCTTGGCTTGTTTAGCTCAGCAACTAGATGTAGCTCTTATTTAAGAGTAAACAAATGTAAAAAATACCATGTCATTTTCTCATTCTTTCTCTCTTTATGTCAGTTTCAATTAATCTTGTTCTTGTTGTAAATGGACTTTAACCTATTAAAAGTTTTTATAAGATTTGCTTCAATTGATTAATTATGCAACAAAGTCATTCTAATTTTTTAAAAGTTTTAAAAGGATTCTTGATGGTTCAATTCACCAACTCTTATGAAATCGACCTCTTTCTAATAACTGGTATCTAGAGCAGGTTCTTGTAAAATAATCAAGATTTGATCTTGTTTTCTTGAAAATGGCTAAGAACAAGTTGCCTTTTGCTAAGGTTTCTTCTATCAATAGACCACATATTTTTGGAGGTATTAATTATCAGTTTTGGAAGGTTAGAGGCATTTGGGATGCAATTATAAATTGACCTTTCATGCCTAAACATGTGATTAATAATGAACTCGTTGATCAACATTGGTCTAAATGGTACGAAATTGAGAACAAGAAAACTCAATATGATTGTACGGCCAGAAACATAATCACTTCTACCTTGAATCTGATGAGTTTTACATTATCTCTCTTAATGTACTTATGCTAAAAAGATGTGGGACATCTTAGAGGTTACACATGGAGGAACCTTTGGTGTGAAAAGGGTTAGGAAACACGCCTTGAGTCAAGAATATGAGCTTTTCATAATGCAATAGGGAGAAACCATAAGAGATGGAAAAATAGTTTACACATATTGTAAATCACCTAATGGATCTAGGAAAGGTGTTTGACAAGGAGGAACTAAACATCAAAGTTTTGAAATGCCTTGACAAAAGTTGGCAACCTAAAGTGATTGCGATTTTAGAATCCACGAATCTATCAACTTTGACCACTGCATCACTCTTTAGCAAATTGAGAGAACATGAGTTGAACATGAATTAGTTGAATGAGCAAGACAACAATGACAATAAGGTCAAGAGCATTGCACTTAAGACTACTATTTAGAAAAATAAAACCAGTCAGAATGAATCTAATGATCGTAATGATTATGAAACATTGAACTTGCTGACTAGGAGATTTGGGAGATTTCTGAAAAAGAAAAGAAAAAACAAAACACTTCTACAAAAAAGGTACAATTTCAGAAAACCCAAGTCTGGCTCTTCAAACTTTACTTGTTTTGGTTGTGGTAAACAAGGATATATTAGAATTGAATGTCCAAATGTTCAAAAATAAGGAAAAAGTTTTGACAGGAAAATTTTGAAAAACATAAAAAAAAGAAGGGCATACAAAGCCTGGCAGGACAATGTTGAAACATCGTCTAATACTTCATGAAAAGAAGATAAAGAAGCAAATTTGTGATTGATGGATGACTATGAATCACCAATCAGCAATGTAAGTTTTTACTTTTTTGTTAATGGAGAAAACTACAATAAGCTTTTATAAGCTTTCAAAGAAACTCATGAAGAAGGTAATAGGTTGGCTCTTTCCAACAATAGACTCAAGGATTTGGACAATTGGTTGGAAAATAGAGTCACTACACTATAAGAAGAATTGAATAAGGCCAAAATAGATTTTGAAAATTTAAAAATTATATATAAAAACTCTTGTTGTAGTTGTGTTGAACCTAGCAAGTCAATTAAAATTTTTAAAAGTTGTGAAACTTTACAAACCAAAGTTCATTATCTTATAAAAACTTTAACTAAATTTACAATGGGAAGAGTAAATCTAAAAGCTTTACATAGATCACAAAACTGTGTTTTTGTTAAAGTTGGAATTGGTTATAAACCTGATTTTCAAGGTAAATTGAAAAAAATTCAAAAAGTTATTCTCTTACAGAAAATAAAATGCTTCACCATTCATCACTTCTTTCTATAGCATGTGAAAAGACTATATCATTAAGAATTATAAAACCAGAAAGTTTGATGTTTCTAGAGGCTTAGTCAAGTGGATACCATAAATTGTAGAAAAAAGAATTAACATTGGTGGACCCAAATTAATAACGGTACCACATCTTGCTACTTAAACTTGTTTTGCAAGTGCACTTGAAAGCCAAAAAATAGTTGTGGTACTTTGACAATGGTTTTTTAAAGCATATGACCAGTGATGCTTCAAAACTTGTCAATCTTGTGTTGATATACGAGGTATATGTTACCTATAGTGACAATAATAAAGGAAGTATACTTGGTCGCTGAGATATAAAAGATAATGCTTCTATAATCATATAAAATGTACTCTATGTGGAAGGTATAAAGCATAGTTTGTGGAGTATTTGTCAGTTGTGTGACAAAGGTCACAAGATCATTTTTAAACCAAATTTGAGCTTAATCTAAAAATATGCAATTGATAAGGTGAAAAGGAGCTTTTGGATATTTTCTCAAAATTCAAGCTGAATCATTCAGAAAATTCTAATGAACCTAGTGACCATGTTGTTGAACCAAAATCACATATAGATCTTCCTAAGGAGTGCAAGTTTCCTAGAGACCTCTCTCTTGACAATATCATTAGCCGAATTGAGAAGATAGTATATACTAGACCTTCATCGAATAAATTTTGTATATTATGGCTTTTGTCTCACAAATTGGACCAAAAAAATGTGTGATGCCTTAAAAGATGAAAATTGGTTTTCTACAGTGCATGGCGAACTCAATCAATTTGTAAGAAATGATGTTTGTGAAGGTGCAATTAGCTCTAGAAGGGAGGTTGAATGGAGCATGAACTGAAATTTCAAAATATAAATACTTCAAAGGAATATAAAAGCAAAGTATAAGGGAGAGAGAAGTAGACACAAATTTATACTGGTTCACCCTACAAAAAGGGTTACGTCCAGCCTCCTTAAGCAAATTTCTTAAAAGCTTTCACTAAAACAAGTTTTCACACCTCTCCAAGAACAAGTATTCTTAAACCTCTCCAAGTATAAGTTTCAACATCTCCTCATGAACAAGTATTCTACACCTTTTTAGGTACGAGTTTTCACACCTTTTTAAGAACGAGTATTCTACATCCCTCGAGGTACACCAATCTTAATTTCACTTGCTTTTGGATCTCTTTTGCCTCGTCTTGAATTAGTTTTATAGGTTAGTCTATTGTGTGAAGAAGAATCAAGGATAAGTCTATTTGATGTTCTATTTATATTAAAGGTGGTAACCCTTTAAGAGGATATTGAAAATTTCCCTAACTTCTTTCAATAAAATGTCTAAAATTGAAGAAATAATTAAAGCAATTGAAGAAGGAGAGGAAGAAAATTTATACTAAATTTGGAAATACTATAAAGGCGAACAACACCTTCTTAACCTCTTTTAGAGAGATGAAAAATTATTTTTCTTTTTCTCGTCTTTGCTATTTTTCCTCTTTTCTCCTTTTTCTTGATCTCTTTTTGATTCCATTTTACAGTTGTCGTTATTCACTTCTCTAGTAGATAAAGGTTTCAATGCATCTTGTGTCCTTTATGTTCAAAAGAAATTTATTTGTAAGACCATCATGTAAAAATTTTAAATCAAATTGTCATGATCTATCTAGTAAAATATATGTAGCTTTCACAGGCACGACATCACATAATATCTCATCTTTATAATTTCCCATTGCAAAGTTTATGATGACTTGTCTATTTGAAAAAAATTCACCATCCTCACTGACCATTATAACTTATATGGTTTAGCATGATGAATAATAGATAAAACCTTGTGCTTGCCCCATTCCTCCATCAATAATGATGGAACATAGTTCGTCATTTACTAGGCATCTAGTATGAAAAATGTTTTTTCTTTATGTTTCATTAAAATATTTTTGAACTTGACCCAAATGCCTACCAATGAGAATATCACATTCATAGGATATTTCAACCTCACTATCAGTAGTAGAAGGAGATGAAGATGACTAACTTCACTATCAATAGAAGAAGAAGATGAAGATGATTAACTGGAAGGGAGGAGGACTAGAATTTTCACTTTCCACTTTTCTTCCTTCTCTTAAAATCTCAGCTTTCTTATTTGGATACTCAAATGCCTAATGACCATAACTCAAACACCCAAAAAAAATTTAAAGAACTTGAGTGTTGAGAAATAAAAGAAAGTGAAAATATGGAAGGTTTATGGTCTTTAGAATTAATATAATGAGTGACATCTTTACAAAATTTTGAATAATTTTTATGATACTTATTTTGGTTTCTATCCTTCCAATTGGAGTTGTAATAAGAGTTTCCATGAACATGTTTCAATGTTCCATATTTTTTTGCTCTGCCATGTTATGGCATAGTCGTCAAATTTTAGAGAAGCTAATTGAATTTATTGGTCCTCATCTATACCAAATACATTAAAAATTTGTGCCACTTTTACTTTCCGTTCTAGATAATATTCTAGATCATTAGTGCCATGGAGTTTGGAAACTTTAAATGTTACTTTTGTGCCTTGTTACCCAAGGAGTTACGCCTCATTTTTCAATCCCTTTCATTAATGCTTCCATGATGGGAGGGTCTTGTGGATGACCTTCTTGCTCATTCTTTTTGCCTTCTTTCATCCTCCCATTGTCTCTTTTCTTGTTCCATTGCTTTATTTTCCATGGCTCCTTGTCTTTTTAAACTTTCAATGTCTACTTTATACATTGTGACTTGAGGAGAGAGTGACCTAGACATCATACCTACTTTTTTTCAAAGAAAATAAACTAGTCAAATACAAATACTTTCATTCTCACAAGAAACTTATATACGTTTACACTTGACTAAAGTGATGAGGATCTATTTCTTGAATCAATATGACAAATGAAATAGGTGTTGATATGGAAGTTTAAATTTTAAAGATTGGATGATTACAAATTTGAAGATTTGATATTTTCAACCATAATATGGTACATTGGTGATGGTACAAGTGTTGAAAATGTTAATGTTGTGTTTAATCTTGAGTTTAAGTTGTAATTTATGATTTTAATCACATTGTAAATGCTTCCTTTACCTTGATTTGATCTCATTTCTTAAGTTTAAAATCCTTTAAAAGTATTTTTGAGTTCTTTAAGTTTTTTTAGTCATGTTTTAATGTATTAAAAATGTTCTAATTTGTTAAAATGTTCTTAGATTTATCGAAAAAATAATGAAAAACATTTTAATTGATTAAAATAATGATTTAATTAATTAAAATTACTTAAAACTCGAGTAAGGGTTTGTTTTAATCAATCAAAATGAGTTTTTAATCTATTAAAATCACTTAAATATTAAGTCTAGTTTTTGTTGTTCTATTTTAATTAATTAAGGCGAATTTTTAATTCAAAGATTAAAATATTGTTTTAATAGATTAAAACCTTAAAGGTTTATTTCTAAAAATACTTATTGAATCTTTATTACTTTAATATTTGATTTAAATCCTCGGTTTAAAAGGTTAACCTTGTGATTTTTTTTTTCTATTGTGTTGTACATTTATTCAAATGATCTTATTTCCTTTTTATAATTTCTTTAATGCATTGATCTTGACTAAGGTGGTAAAAAATATTGCTTGTAATAAAGTTTTAAATTGAAATAAAAATGATAAAAATAGTGTAAAAGGAATTATATCTTGAAATTTTTATTCATAATACAAATTTGATGTAAATACTAGCCGATTAATTAATATATGTAAAAAAGATAAATAAAAAAGATAAATTGAAGGTTAAATGAGCATTTGTTTCCATAATTATTATATAGATTAATTATATCATTATATTGCTTGATATATATGCTTATATGTTGTGATTTATATGCTGTGATATTAAAATCTTTACATAATGCAAAGATAAATTTAAGATTATTTATCTTGTAGAATAGTCAAAGAAGTTGACACTTGAAAAATTTATATAATGCAAGGTGGATATATTAATCATGAATTGGTCTTAAATGATTGAGGTCCAAAGATTTAAATTTATAATAAATTGTGAGTACTCCATCAGCATAATTATTGTTGAGTGAGGAACATGGAATGGCATGTTGCCTAGGGTAAAGGATATATATTTGGTAGGATGAGAAATGAATCATGGATACTTGAAAATCTTGAGACTAAGAAGTCTAACTCATGAAGTACTTGGAGGAGCAAGGAATATCTAAGTTGGGACTTCATTTGATCAGACAAATTGAATAACAAGTGTTAAATGAGAGTGCATTTCAGTTAAAAGGGATTTAGTTGTCTTGAATTTAGATATTTAAACTAATATGTTGCATCTAGAAGTTGAGATGTCATAATCAGAAAAATACTAAGATCACATGCTATTTTATTATTATTTGACTAATGGTGGTTTTCTAACATTACTGCTTTAATAGATTGATTGACATTTTCAAATACACAATAGTATTTATCTTAAATTTAAACTATACATATTAAAATTAAATTTTAATTATTGATTATAATGAAATAAATCAACATATAAAAATAATAATATTACATAGTTAAGCGTTTTAATAAATACCTTTGAAATTTTTAAAAATAAAAAAATGTATAAATTAAACCTCCCCTAACATACTTTTGATAAGTCAAACGAAAACGTGACACCGACAATTTTACTACCTCTACTTTTAGTATATAATATTGATTTTTAGAAAATTAAAAAAATGTTTTTATCTTTTCTGGTTGGAGTGAGAGAGAAGAAGTTTCCATAATATTCGATAACATTCATATTAAAAATATTTTTGTTGATTTTACTGAAAATATTATACTATATTAAAATTTGCAGAACTCTATTACAGTGAGAAGTCGAAGTTGAGTTAGGTTGCCCCAACGGTGATGGCGTCGAAAGGTTCAACACCTCCTTATCCCAGTGCTGCTAGATTCTCCGATTCTCAGTGTTTTCCGCAATACACCGCTTCTCTCAAATGTCAGATACTCTTGTTCTCCTCCTTCATTAGTTACATTGTTTTTAACTTTTACTTTTCAAATTGAACATGCCACGGTTTCTCATGATTGATATTCTAATTGAATTTGAAATGGCCCAAGAATGTTTTAACTTGCAGATGTATCTGGGTATTTTTCATACCTCAGAAATATGTGTTTTTAGATAATTTAGGTATTACCGTTTTGGTGATTTCAGTTGGGAATTAGTGGATTGAGTCAAGTGGAAATCAAGTAGTTATCTTTTCAAAGATCAAAGAAAGAAAAAGATGTAAAAGAAAATTGGAGGACTTAAAGCTTCTGGGTAAGAACATTTAGTGTAGTTGACATGAAGGTGAAATAGAAAATTAAATATTGTTGAAAATAAACTTGATCTTCACAACATAATTTATCATCCTCTTAACTGTTCCTCTGTGTAATGTGTATGTCACAGACTTTAGAGGCTTCATTTTTTCTATGCTAAATATATTGGATGAACCATACCGCACTTTGTAGAATTTGTTTGCTAAACTATATTGGTTTTTGTTGATTCGAGATCAAGGATTTTGGGCCTTTCTAATATACTAGGTTGTGTTCTTGAACTTTGATATCATACTCTTTGTTCTAGTGAGTGCCTTCTTTTGATTGATGGTTGAATTAAGCACTAAATGTTGAGTAGATGGTGTTGTTGGTTTACCTAAGGAGTGTTAGTTCATAGTTATATGGTTATTTTGAATGTTGCACATTTCCTTTATGGGATCATAACTAATACTGACCTTGAGCTATTCAGCCAATTATCGTTGTATCTTACATTTTTCTTAAACATTTTCAGGTTTAGAAGAATTTAACTCTGATAAGAGTAAATGTCAAGAACATTTTGATGTTTACAAGGAGTGCAAGAAAAAAGAGGTAACAGAAATTTTAGCATCTTGTTTATTGTACTGTTTTAAGTTTAGAATATTTTGAAAGTGGTTATATGGATCCTAGGAGGATTAAGTGTTTTAGATGAACTGTGTATCTCTGCGTGAAATGCGAGGCTGGTTAACAAAATAAGAAGTCCCATTTTTGGTTTTCTGTCTGCACAGATTTGTTCAGTTCTTAAGCATAATCACTCCTTCCTTTCTCCATGTTCTCTCTTTCTCCACACTTCCTTCAGAATGTTTACTGGGCATAAATATTTGTCGGTTCCCTCAGAAACACAGGGAAGAAAATTAGTTTTCATGGTGATTTAGCTTTAGAGAAACCTGACTGAGCTAGATACGTAAAGTTCAATCAGTCAGTCTTTTTACATCAAATGGGCAATTTGCAGCGGAGCTTTGTCAGGTCAAATAATGAAACTAATGACATTACATATATATAATACAAAAAGAGGTTTTGAAAACATCAAGTTATTCAATGATTGTGGTTTTAAAATCACATGTACTAGCTTTTTACCAAGTCTTATTAATCAAGTAGCCTCATTGAGCTATGCAAAATTTTATGACGTGATAATTGTTATCTGGTTGGGTTGGGTCATTATTGTTTTAACTGATTCATTGTTTTAATGTGATTGTTGAAATCAGTTAAATCATGGAAATATGTATATAGGAGCTGGTTTACTATGATTAATCTTTAGTGGGAGTAGATTGTAACGTGGTGTTTTAGTGAAAATAACGCCTTGGTGTCTAAATATGTTACTTTGGAGTGTAATTCTCTATGGCACCAGGTAATCTGTAATAAACATGATTTTAATTACAATTAGCGGGAAAATTATATCATAAGGTTTTTGATTCTTTTAAACCAAATCTTGTGGGGTTTGGGAATCTGTAGTAAACATTTGATCAAAATGAGTGGAAAACTTACATCTTAAGGTTATGCTTCTTTTAAACCACATGTCATGTAGGGTTTGAATGATGGTTTAGATGTACTTCTCACTGCATCGTCCACTCCATTGAACAAATAGTGCAACCAACACTGGTGTAAATAAAATCTATTGCTACCTTTGTGACTGCATGTCAACCTAAATAGGCTGCTTAGAACGGGATGGAATACAAGGTATGTTTTATGTTTGGGCTTTTTAAAATAATAATGTACAGGACATAAGGTTAAAAAAAGTACCATTTTGATTTCACTAAAAATGGGCGAGTGTTAGCATATAGTAAAGTTCCTTCTTTGTGGCCTAGAGGTCAGATGTTCAAATGCTATTAACAGCTTCTCTAAATGTGGGGATTAAGGCTATGGACATTTTCCTCTCCCAAACCCCCACTTGAAGGGAGCGTCATGCTCTGGGGTTACCCTTTTGGTCCCAATAAAAAAGGTGAAATCAAAGAGAACAGAATAGAACAGATTGTTTGTCTGCATCCCAATTGCTATTTCATGTGTACTCTCCCGTCTTTTTTAAGATACACTCTCCTCATTTTGTACACTCTTTGTACTTGCTAAAGCATCAAGAGTTGCTCTCGCTTTCCACAGCATGTCGTTATAAAAAATAATTTTTTTTGTTTCACTTAATTGACCATTGAACTCATTATGTTGTAACTTGTTATTTTCTAATCAACCTCCATTAGCAAACAAACTTTTCTAGATTAGCTCTTTGATTAGTATGTTCTACGATCAATTGACTAACTTCAAATGGTTAATGTGTATGATGGAGCTAGAGCTTTTTATTTCAACAGCTAATTATACGAACTAGAAAGGCTACAATTGAGTACTACACCATTTGAGTGAATGACATTAATTTGTATAAGAAGCTTTCATGGAGAAAGGGGGGAGAGTGATCTCGGTGATAGTTATTACTGATTAGATTATTTGCTTTCCTTCTTTCTTTATTTACAATTGCCAAATAAGGATCATATCTTTATAATTACAGATATAGGATCTTATCTATATTTGTAATAATAATATCAAGATCATGTCTATATTATTCTAGCATCATATCATTGTTATTAGATGATATCAAATCTCCTATATTTATTGTATTGATTTGTTTCTCTCAATATAAATAAATCACTTGTGCTGTTATTGAAACACCTGTTTCAACTCAAAGCTTCTCTTTATCTTTATAGTTTGACACTTTTAATTTCCCTACTCAAATCCCCTTCCTGGTTTGTCCTTAAATCTTAAAATTGAGTTAGAGCTGATATATCTTCCTTGGGAAGTAATGAGACGGGTTGGAAAGTGTATTATATGAGGAAATTTAAGAATAAAAGTAGTTAGTTGTTACATGGGTTGAGACTTTTTGAAAGTCTATGTATTCTTATCTTGAGGGGTGTTAAGATAAGAAGGAGAATAGTTGTTGTGACAAGGAATGCCCTATGAGAAAGGAAGACATTTCCTTTGTAAGCAGATGCTTGTGTAGATAATTCTTGAATTAGAAAGATTAAGGGACTCCCTATGTTTTCTCTATTTTGTTTTATCTTCTCTTTTGGAGGCATGTATCAAGATTAGTCCAACCTGCCGAATACTTGAAGGGCCACAATGGAAAGTTGTCTAAGTGCGTTGGAAAGATGGGCAATGAACAAGGAAAGGTTGCGGCAGAACTAAAAGCTTATTTGTCCATTGTTAAAGACTGTTTGCGTGACAAGATAGAGATTAAAGAACTTGTTTGTGAAATCAAGAAAGAAGAGAAATCGTCAGAAGGAGGGAAAAAAACATTGGTGCATGGAAACAAATTTGATGATGATGGAGAAGAATCATCGAGGCCATCGACAAAAAGGGTGGAACTACTCGCATTCGAAGGGAGTGATCCGTTAGGATGGATGGCTCGAGCTGAAATGTTTTTTGAAGTACAAAACGTCACTCAAACATAAAAATTACGTTTGGCTCTTATCAGCATGAAAGGAAACGCCAGTCATTGGTTTAAATTTTGGAGCCAGAAGTCCAAGAACCCATCTAGGGAGGATTTTACAATTGTGTTGAATAAAAGATTTGGAGCTAGGGAGTGCAACACTGTCCTTGAAAGATTAGCAACTATAAGACAAAATGATAAGGCTGAGGATTACATCTGCGAGTTCGAAATATTGTGTCACAAAATCCACATACTTCAAAAGATCAAGTGTAGAGATATTTCTTTGCAGGGCTACAATCTAACATTCGAAATCAAATTTGACCACATGATCTAAAAGATTTGATTAGAGCTATGGAAATTGCTTGGGATGTGGAAGAAGCTATGCAAGAATCGCAACAGGTAGGTGGTTCTTCTTTTCAAAATAATACATCTAGTTTTCGATATCAAGGAGGAAGCGGGGTTGTATTATGGGCTAATGCCTTCAAAAGTACCAATAATATGCAAGTTTCAACTGGCATAGACAACAATGTGAGGATGAGAACAACAACACCACACTTGGATCAAGATAAGAGGGGACTTAAGAAATCGTGGAACTAGAAACCTTCCCTACTTGGTTATGTTAGGAGAGAAGAGGGAAGGTGTTTTCATTGCGGATGGGCCTGTAGTCCAAGACATCATTGTTTTGAAAAAAAACTTAAGAGTAATCATCTTGATGAAGATGAGGAATCTGGAGGAATTTGAGAATAATAGGTCAAATGAGGTTGGGGAATATTTGGAGAAAAGAAGGGAAGGAAACTTTGATCAAGAATGTCAGTGCATGGACTTGCTCATTTTTTTCTATAGGAGGTATGATACATTCTATTATGAAAATGACGGAAAAGTGTGGTATTGATTGATATGTGGCAGGTCACTACTTTATTTCTTTGGAGTTCGTGTGGTTACTCAATTTGAAAGCGGAAACCACTCAACCCTATTGTGTAAAATTAGGAGACAGACACTGAAAACAAACAAATGGTTTTTGTAGGGATGTAGAAGTGCAAATGGAAGAGTGCACATTCAAAGAGACATTTTTCTTGTTTGAATTAGGAGGAGTGGATTTGATATTGGGGGTAACATGGTTGGATACACTAGGAGATGTTAAAAGTGAATCGGAGAAGTTTATTCATGAATTTTGGCAGACAAGGTCGATTTGTTAGAATTAAGGGTGATCCAATCTTGGAAAAAAACCTTGGTGACCCCATGAGCCTTGAGAAAAGAAATAGAAATAGAGGTTGTATCTATCATATAGGGAGTGAAGAATGTCGAACATTTATAAAGAGATGAGGAGAAGAAAACCTATGCGAGAAGCAATAAAGAGAATTAGGAAAAGTTTTAAAAGATTGTGAGGGAGTCTTCCATGAATCTAAAGAGATGCCACCTCACAAGAAAGTTGTCATAAAATCCTAGTCAAATCTGGAGTGGATCCTGTTAATGTGAGACCTATACTCATCTATTAAAAACTGAAATAGCAAAAGAGATGGATGTTGAAAATTGAAGATTCAAATGTGGGAAAACCATAATTATGTGCGCTATCTAGACCATTTTGGCATGATGTGCAATTGATTGATACTGAAGTATGGCGATGATCCCGTTTTAAAGATAATTTGTGAAGAATTAAAAGCCAAATCCAAATTTGGATGGCCATTAGATTCTAGAACATGATCTTTTGCATTACAAGGGAAGGTTGGTCTTGTTAGCGTCTTCAAATGGATTCCAAATTTGCTTCATGAATATCACACAACAACTATGGGGGGCACTCTGAAATCCTTCTCGTCTATCGATGTATAGCTCAATCTGTATATTGGATTGGCATGAAGAAAATGATAACAAAATTTGTGGCAACATGTTCGATCTGGTAGTAGAATAAATATCAAGCATCTTCACCTCAGGGGCTTCTTCAACCTTTACCTATTCCTATGGCAAAATGGGAGAATATAAGTGTGGATTTTATGATAAGTCTCCCTAAATCAAATGACAATGATGTTATTTTAGTAGTGGTGGATAAAGACTTAGCAAATATGGCCACTTCATTCATATCAAATACCCTTACCTTGCAAGAGCTATTGGAGAAGTTTTTATTAAAGAAGTGGTTAAGTTGCATGTATTCCATTTTCTATTGTTGGCGATAGAGATCCAACTTTTTTTTGGCCTATTTTGGAAGGATATGTTCAGATTGCAAGGGACAACACTCAAAAAGAGTACTACGTATCATCTAAAGATTGAATGGGCAAACAGAAGTTCTAAATTGGACTTCGGAAGTGTATTTACAATGCTTAAGTTCATAGCAACCTAAGACATGGGTTAATTTCATTTCTTGAACTGAATATTGGTACAACGCTAGTTTCCAAGGGATAGCTAAGTGTACACCATTTTAAATTGTGTAATGCAGGGCTCCACCCTCTTTAGCTAGATCTATACAACGGGAAACAACTGTGGAAGCTGTTGCACTAGATTTAATGACATGAGATGAAACCCTCAAACAGCTAAAATTTCATTTGGAAGAGCTCAAGAACGAATGATTAAATTTGTTAATCATTATAGGAAATCCTTACATATTAAAGTTGCTGATTGGGTTATTTGAAAATTTCCCACATAGACAAACTTCTAGGCCTACTCAATTACACCTACAGTTGTTGGCACGTTATTATTGACCATATCTTGTCCTTAAACAAGTGGGGTTCGTGGCTTATTGACTACAACTTCCCGAGGCCTCTTGCACACACATCCAGTTTTCCATGCATCTCAATTGAAATTAGGAGTTGGAACCTATCATGTAAAGAAAGAACTGCCAAATGAACTGTAGGGAGAAGTTTCTGTTTGTGTTCCACACCAGATCCTGGATAGCAGGATTATACAACGTCAGGATGAGCCTATAGCACAAGTGTTGGTGCAATGACACGAGGGAGGTCAAGAAGCGGCTACATAGGAAGACGTTTCCACTATACAAGACCAATTTCTGTAGTTCATCCTTGAGGACAAGGTTATTCCAGTAGTGACAGGTAATGATACACAGGGAAGTAATGAGAGTGGTTGGAAAGTGTATTATAGGAAGAAATTTAAAAATAAAAGTATTTAGTTGTTACGGGGGTAGAGAGTTTTTGAAAGTCTATATAAAAATTCTTATCTTGAGAGGTGTTAAGACAAGAAGGAGAATAGTTGTTGTGACAGGGAATGCCTGTGAAAAGGAATACATTTCCTTTGGAAGCAGATGCTTATGTAAATAATTGTTGAATAATACAGATTAAGGGACTATCCCTAACAACTCAAATTGATTCTTATGGGGTCAGGTTGACATCTACTATCTGAATAGCCAGAACTTGACCTGATCAATTGTCAGTTGTGTTCAAGATGGTCCTGAACTCGACCCTACCCGATCCACCAATGATCCCTCTTATCCACAGTCTCATAATGACTCTTATTAGTTGAGAAACCATATTACTGTCATTTTGGATTCTTTATCATTATCTCCTGTGTTGTATTCTCATTCTAAACATATTTTATGATAGAATATTATGGTATGTATCAGTTGGTCGATATAGCCAATTCCACCTAGTGAGAAAAGGTCTGTTAGTTGTTTTATTCTTATTATGACTTTCAGATTGGCTGCATGTTTCCATTTGGTTACACGAGATATAAAATAAATGTTTGACTCAAGGCATCGCATAAATTAAATGGTCGTAAATCTCTCTTAAGGATGCAATGAATTTGTTGCGGTACTTGTTCAGCTTTGCATTGTTAATTGTTGTGAGATAATCGTATTAACTGCACTTATATCCATGAATACATTGGAACTATGGCCAAGTCTTCCGCTGTGTTTTCTTTGACATACATGCTTTGAATAACTCGGAGCAAATATTGTTTCTAAAATTAATTTTAATTGTATTACCCAATGCTTGATAATGCCGCTTGAAATGTTTTGACCAGTTCCTTCACCTTGTTTTAACAGAGGGAAGCACGATTGGAACGAAATAAAAGTCGGTCCTTATTCTCATGAAACCTTGGCCGGGATTTTACTGATTGTATCATAGAAAACAAAGTCAAGACTTCACCAGGATCACTGGTTCACCTATAATAGCACTGAGGTTATGTAACTTTCTTAAGCTGCTACGAGATGTTCCAATAAGTGCATACAAGGATTCTACACTATGCCTTTTTGTCTCAATTCTTAGTTAGGTTCCTTTTTCTTTCTTTTTACTGCAGTTGTTTCACTGGGTCACTAGAGCAAAATGCATTGAAGTGTGTTAACGTCTGTTAAATTATAGCAAGAAAATTTAGGTTAATTGGTGAGCACCAATGTTGTTAATGGCCGTTAGCAGCAAGCGAACAAATGGGCTATGGCAAAAACATGGTAGTAATAGAAAACGTAAGTGACTAAGTAACATCTGTGCTCTATGAAATTATGGATATTCTTTAGTCTAGCACATGCAGAAAACAAGATTAGAACTTTGGATTTGGTCGAATGAATGTTTCTTTAGAGCACAATGCATCACCTTACGTGGAGAAACATTTATAGGCTTGAAGACTGAAAATATTTTGATACCTAAAGCTACTAAAGCACTCATGGTTTTTCAGCACACGTTTATAAAATTTTAAATTTTGTCCTTTTTTAAGTATTATCTTGAATTACACATTCTGAAATATTTTTTTTCCAAATTATGTAAATGATGGTTGCTTTATGTAATTTTGAAATATGTATTCCAAAATATCTTTTCCTATTATTCCGAAATATATTTGACCATACTGCGGAATGTAACTAACCCTGGTTTGAATTGAGCATTCGGAACACTCCTTACCCTCTAATTCGTTATCCTGAATATGTAATCTATAATAAACTATGGACTATTTGGAAATGTATCATGATAGAAGGAAATCTTTCTCTCTCAAATATACTTGTGATAAATATGGAGTGTAGTGTAGGAAGAAAATTTTCTTCTCACGTAAGGTTCACTGTACGTCGTTAACAAATCTTAATCATTCAACGGCTTTTGCTTACTATGGTAACAAACTTCCGGATTAGCTATTTCAGAAAACCTCTGGAACAAAGCGCATGTCACGGATCCTAAATACTTTGAATTCTGGAAAACCTCCAATACTACGTAGGCAATCCTTTCAACCAAACCAAACATTTGAGTCTTTGTAATTTTAAGAATAGAAGGAACAAAGTCCTTTGTCCAAGAAAAAATACGGCAGGATTTCAGGAGCCAAACTAAAACCTTTCTGATATCCTTTAAGCAATTGAATTCAAATTCATAGTAACCCTTTTCTAGAGGGATTGCTTTCAATGGTCCCTTACACAACTTAATACAATATTGATAAATAAGTTACGTAGTAGCTATCTTAGCTTGGAACACACTTTAAAAAAAGTATTAGTGAAGTTAGCCTAGGAGTCCCTCCATTTCGAAACCAAGGGACTACAGCCATGATTTAACACTTAAATGTTTTAGTTATATTCTATATTTGTTTAATATATTGCAAAAATTTTAAGGATAAGTTAGTTAAAATCTTCAATCTAATTTGCTCTTTCCTTCATGAACACTCGTTTTCTAATGTTACACTAAATATACTAAAATGTTTAATTTATAATGCATAAAATGCTTTAACATCAAAACACATGCATTGATAGGGTGTTTAGAACTTATTTCTATGATTGAAGAGATTACTTACCGTAACATACACAGAAGCATCAAACATGATCACGGGCCAATAGTACGATTTTGTTTCTTATTATTTATGGAGGCTAAGACAATACTTTCACTGTAAATTCACAAGGACAAATTTAATTACATGATATAATTATGATTATTCGATTACAAACCAACCTTCCAAAATAATATTAACTTATGCAATTTTTATCGTTTTTGAATTTATGCATGATCCAGATCCCTCATTGACCAAGTTCTCATTTATTATTATTTTTTTTTTCCTTTTGTTTAACAATGGAGATTCGTGAGAAAGTGTGAGAAAAGAAAATCTTTCTTGTTTAGTTGTGGTTTTTTTCAAAATGAGCTTTGATAATAATGTTCAAATAAAGATGAAAGATCAATGTTATTTAACGTTTAAAGTTTAGGATTTAGGAATTTAGATAATCTTAAACTTACAAAATGTTATTTAAATTTGTTCTTATCTGATCTGGGTGGAGGTCGTCCGTTGTGATGTCGTCGACAATCGAATTGATGATGTTGAACCGAATGGGGGTCTACTTGCAAAAGACTCTCCAACGCTTAAGTCAGTAAGAGTGTAAAAAGGTATTTAGAAATATATGAGTAAGAGAATAGTGACATAGATGATACTCCCTCTAGAATCTGGTTGTATTTATAAGACCTCGTCATTAAAGACTGTATACTTTTCATATGATTTTTGACGTTAGGAATCATGAAGTATCATAATATAGTGTGATCGATATCAATTAAGATTAGTCATAATAAAGTGTTGATTGGTAATCACAAGTGGGCTGGGTTGTAACAGACTCGGGTGAATCTGGCCTCATTACTGGGTAAGTACACAAGCCTCCCAAGTTTGTGATTTCGGCATGTGAACCATTGTGGTGACGAGACGGGATTTGCTTTTGAGTAGTTGGATGAGGTCGTTTGCAAACCGTAATTAATTCGGCCCCTTCATTAGGGATGCAATTTACGTGTTTTGGGCTTGTGTCATTTTACCTACCTATTTGGGCGAGGCGTTGAGACTTTCCAAGTTGCGCGGTTCTTAGACTCGGTTGTAGAGTCATCATGGCTTGCATTAAATGTAGAAGTGGAAAAGGTGTTACGTGAGACGTTTTCCCGCTTATCCTCAAATGGTGCCATGTGGCTCTTGAAGGACGTTGGCTCAATCTCGACCTTTAAACTCAGTGAGCAAGTGTTATTAGGGCAAAAACTCTTCATTTACTCACATTTACTCCTCTTTGTGTTTCTGCTCTTGCCTTCAAGTAACTTCTTCTTGCCTTTCTGAGAGCTTGAGTCGTTTGTTCAACCCTTTTTGCTTCTTCATTTGACAACCCTTGCTGCTTTTGGGTATGCTCACAACCTCCTCCTCCTCTTTTACTGCTTCTACCTGTGTGGGTACGACAATGTTAGCTAGGGAAGTTACTCCCTTGGGCGAGGCAAGCTCTTTTGAGCGAACTGAGTCTCTCTTTGGCGAAAGGGATCCCATGGAGGATACTTCTTCTCCGGCCCCTGTGATTCGCCGTCCTCTTTCGATTTCAACAGTCGTTCCTATGGCTCATGCAAATCCCAAGAAGAGGAACAAACCTAACCCACTCCCCTCAAACCCAGGACCTTCAAACATTCCTAAGAACACGAAAAGGAGTAAATACCCAACTATCATCGATCCAGAGTACTCTTGGGTGTTCGATGAAGTAGCTAAGCACGATTTTGAGTACAATATTAGGGGGAAAGTTACTAATTTTGTCAGTGTGTTTGACATCTATGACGAGTTGGTTGTGGACTATGTCGTTGCTAGGTCGTGTAAAGCGGATGAAAGGGTGTATATGAAGCCTAGACTGGATAGGTATGACTTTGTCTACGTGTACGAATATCTGTTTAAAGAGTACGACATAACCTTTCCCTTAACCAACTTCGAGGCGGGAATGCTGAGCGTGATGAATATAGCCCTAAGTCAATTGTATCTAAATAGTTGGGCTTTCTTGAAGTGCTTCGAGCTTCTCTGCAGACACTTAGGATTTAAGCCATCAATAAACTTCTTCACGCATTTTTACCAAATGAAATGTGGTAAACTGGTCAGCTGGGTGTCCCTGAGTGCTTCGTACGACGGTCCAAGCTTCACCCTCTATAGTGGTTCTTACAAGGACTATAAGACCAAGTTCTTCAAACTTCGTTGTCACCTCGAGGACACGGAAAGGCGCCTGCTCTTCCAGTTCGACTTTTCTCCTTGGTTGCCTTTTATATTGGCAGAGACCTACAAGATTTGCGCCAAGGGCCGAGCACCGACTCTCTTCCGAGGAGCGGGATGCTATTGTCACCATCAGGCAGCTTCCCCGCCCTTTAAACACCAGGGCACTCCTTTACCTTCCTCTCGTTGAGGATCCTGACACATTATTCTTAAGTACACCTAGCTCTGTGTTCGAGAAGTCTCAGTCTTTGTCACTTCTGATCCTGTTTGCTTTGCTTGTAGAGATAATGGGAAAATGTGTCGACTTCAAGCAACTCCGAGCGCATATTGGTAGCCGCCACGACCCGACTGCCAGCTTCCAACTTGCAAAAAGAAAGAAAAGCATGATGAGCTCTTCTGTTGACACCACCTTAGCTCCCAGCGCCTCCACAGGTGTTGCCTCTACGGGTGCTGCCTCCGAGCAAAGTTCTTCTGTTGACGTCGTCCTGACTATTGATGCCTCCTTCGTGCCGACATAGGTGACTCCACCAGCTTCCCTTCCCCCGCAGTCACGACCTCAGCTTCTGTTCCTGCAAACTTGGAGGTGATCAACCTCGAGGGCTCATTCAAAGGCAAAGCAGGCTCTCTAGGCCCTCGCGAGGCTCAACCAAAAGTGACTGACGTCCAAGCATCCACTGTCGACTTAGATGCCACCGTCAAGCCTTTGTATTTGGGTCGCTCCTCTCGGGTTGTGGGCCGGAGTCCTCCACTTGATCATGTGAACGTCACCACCCCAGGAATTTAGTCCATTTGGCACGTCAATCGAAGGGCCAAACACTTGTGAGGCATATATCCTTATGATGCCGAAATGATGGCGGAGGCAAGTGTACTTGAGTGTCTTGATGCTAGCGACGTCATGTTGGGGAGGTGCTTGGCCATCGTGCAACACTATAGTATTGTTGTTGAAAGACAGTTGGACTTGTAGGGAAAAGTTACCGACCTACAAAAGCAAGTTCAGGAACTGCTGTAGGAGAAGTCAGGCATGATCGAGCTGGAGAGGCGAGTTGAACTGCTCTAACATGCTAATGTCAACAAAGATTCGACCCTCACTGCCAAAGAGCTTCAAATTCTCCACTTCAAGAGTTGTGCAAGCGGCACAAGACCGAGCTAATATGTGTTTCAGGGTGCCGAAGGTGTTGTGAAGGAGGTCGAAGGTCGCTTGCACGGCTCGAAGAAAAAAGTGGTCGATCTCGAGAAAAGGTGGTGGAGTTCGAGTAGAAGGAGTCCTCGTGGAAGGCGCGAGAAGAGGAGTTCCCTTGCAAACAGGTGGAGTGGAAGGAGGAGAAGGTGGAGATCCAAAGGGGTTGTGTTGACAGCTATGAGGAGGGCTTTGTGAAAGCCATGAGGCAGGCCCTCCTATTCGTCCCCGACTTGGAACCAACCAGCTTTAATATTGACAAGGAGGTTGTTGAGGGCGAGCTTGTTGACTACTAGGCCATCCTGTGTATTGAGCCGTTTTGAGCAATGGTCATGTAATTAACTTGTCTTGTTTTGTGGACAATTTACCTATAATAAGACATCTTTAAAGTATTCGTTATGCGCTTGCCAATACTTTTAACATCTATAGTTGCTTGGATTGTCTTCTTGACTAGTTAGCTTAGTCGTTTTATGAGTAATTCGTTTGAGCATTTTGCTCGAATAAATTTTTAACTTAAGCGTTTGCTTAGTTGTTTTTAAAGTAAGTCGTTTGCCCGACTTAATTTTAACTTAAGTGTTTGCTTAGTTCTTTTTGAAGTAAGCCGTTAAGTGTTTGCCCATCTTAATTTTAACTTAAGTGTTTGCTTAGTCGTCGGTTGGTATAAACAACATGTAAAAGGGAACATATGAATTAAAAAATATAACTTTTATTGACTTGGATACGGGCCTCATTAAAACCTTGTTTGTCAAAACCCTTCTAAGGGAAGAAATCCAAGTCAAGGAAAGAGTACACCGTACCTTTTCCTCATAACTAACTGTTATATATCTTAAGATGAGTGATGTTCCATGTTCTTGGTATGAACTTGCCAACGAGTTTCTTAAGCTTGTATGCTCCATTTTGGAAGGCACCTGCCACTTTGAATAAGCCATCCTAGTTTGGTGCCAATTTGTCCTCCTGTTTGCTTTTACGGGCTTCGCCAACCTTTCTCCACACCATATTGCCTTTTTGGAAGGCTCGTTCTCATACTCAGGTGTTGTAGCGTCGGGCTGCCCTAAGCTTGGTTGCCTCCTCCCGAACTCGGGGTTCCTCTCGGACTTCCTGTACGAGATCCAACTAAACTCGGAGGTTATCGTCATTGTCCTTTGTCGACGATTGGGTCGTGTAGTGATATCCCCATAAGATTCTCGGGATCTCTTTGGCCCGTAGTCCCTTCATCTGGCCAAGCTTTTTCCTTAGTTCTCCCAATATTATCTTGTTTGCAACTTCTGCTTGTCCATTCGTCTAGGGGTGCTTCACACTCGACACTAGATGCTTCACACAGAGTTGTCTTAAGAACTGTTCAATGTTCTTGTCGGTGAATTGTCTACAATTGTCAGTTACCAAGCTGTGTGGCAAGCCGTGTTGGCAGATAACACTCTTCCACAAAAATTTTGCACCTGTCTGGCTGAAATAGTGGCAATTGGCTCGGTCTTTATCCATTTGGTGAAGTAGTTAATGACTACTATCATAAACTTTACCTGCCCCTTTGTTGGTGGAAAAGAACTGAGGATATCCACTCCCCATCTATTAAAGGGCCACGGTGTCACTGTCTAACGAATCTCTTATGAGGTGCATTGAAAACAAGATTGTACTTCTAACACTCTTGGCACGTATCGGTACGAACGGGCGTCCTGCTTGACGGTTTTCCAGTAGTATCTTGCTCTAAGGACTCGGACAGCCATGGACCATGCCCTTGAGTGCATTCTGCAAATCCCCCTGTGGAGCTCAAATAGGATGTAGTTGGCCCGGGTCTGGTCTCGACACTTCAGTAGTGGGGAAGAGAATCCCTTTATGAAAAACTCCCCCTTTATAACCGTGTATGAAGGGCCTGTCTCCTTAGTTTCTTTGCCTTCGTCTTAACCTTGTGGTCGTGGGTTCGAGTGGGGAGTCGATATCCTCAAATTCTGGACGAGGGTCGAGGTCAACCTCATCCTCCCGGTCTTCCATTGCAACCTCAATTGTCGCCATGACCTCCTCGAGAACCTCATGCTTTGCTGTCAGTTTTACGTTGTGGCATCCTGTCAATAGTGCTTGCATCTCCTCGATCTGGGTCACCTGCTCTCCTACTGTTTTTAGTGAGTAGGGGTTGACTTTCAAACTTTGCATGTAGCACTGCCTGACCTCTTTTGGATCCGCCTTAACCGTGATTATGGCCCCGTTCTGTGCAGGGAACTTCATAGTCATGTACGGGGTGGAGATCGCTGCCCCGAGTTGATTGAGAGTTCGTCGTCGTATGAGCACATTATAGGACGTATCTGCCTCCATCAGGATGTAGCATATTGTTAGGGTCCAATAGGACTGTCCCACACTGAAGGTTGTCAGCAAATCTACATATCCTCGGGCATGGACTCTCTAGCCCGCGTACCCTAACTGCGGCTCAATGTACGATTTGACAGCGGTCTCGGGTACATTCAACTTAAGGAAAGTCGACTAATACAACACGTTGGCCGAACTTTCTTGGTCAATGAGAATTATGTGCACCCTCCAAGTTGCAGTAGTAACAGTTATGACTACCGGGTCATCCTGATTAGGACCGTTGATGGAGAAATTTGTATCCAAGAACGTGATGGCTGGTTGCAAGCAGGGAGACAGGTAACTGACTAAGTTGATGCTTTTATAATGCCTTTTCCTAGCAGAACTAGACGCGTCGTCACCTACAAAACCCCCTGCAATAGTGCCAACCTTGCTGAATTGAATGTTAACCACATCTACTGACTTTTCAATGGTGCTGGGTGGGTTTGGCATATTCCGACCGAACCGAATTGGATTTCTACCATGTTTACTGACCCTACAGCAGCATTGTGATCCTGCTGGGTGCCTCCGTTCCCTACCTCCATTTTGGGCTCCCTAGCTTTTTCCTCTTTGGGAACGGTTAGCCCTCAGCCTCGATCCTTATCGCCATTAAAGCATCCTCCGTGTCCTCCCCAAGTACCAAAGGTTCTGGATCCTTCCTGGTTTGGATACACCTGACCTCTTTGAATGAAACGGGTTAGAGCCCCCGACTGAATGAGCTCCTCGATGAGGTCCCGAACCTTGGTACATTCTTTGGTGTTGTGTCTAATATTCTGGTGATAAATACACCTAAGCAACGGGTCCGCGCCAGGATGTGATCGCGTCGGGCAAGGGACTTGGATGGGCTCCAGGTTGCAGGCCTCCTACAATATGGTCTCTTTGGTGGCGTTCAAAAGAGTGTAGTAATAATACCTTTCTGGCTTGACCCTTTTCGGGAACTGAGAGCTTTCTCCTATACCATGAGGTTGGGACTTCCCTTCCTAGCCTCCATGTTCTCCACAATGCTCATGTACTTAACAGCCCGAGCCCATTAGGCTATCCATGTTTGGTGGTGGATCCGCATAAAGTGTGTCTAAGAACGGGCTAGGTTTTAGCCTGACCAGATTGCCACTACAGGGTAGAGGTCGGTTATTGTCAATGTTGCCTTAGTAAACTGAGTCATGTACTTCTGTAGTGGCTCAGAGTCTCCCTGTGTGATTAGTTAGAGGGAGGCTGTCGAGGCCGTCGTGGGTTTGTTGTCGGCAAACCTGGCTGTGAACCGTGCACACAACATCTCAAAAGAGTCAACAGAGTTGGCAGACAACGAGTAATACCACTCTAAGGTGGGGTTTTTAAGTCTTGTTAGGAATAGGCGACAGTGGACCCGAAGGTCATCGGAAAAGAGGTTTGCCTGAGTCATGTAGGACTTGATGTGGACCTCGGGATTAGAGCTTCCATCATAGGTTTTCATGTGTGGCCACTACCATTTTTGATGGCAACTGAGCCCTCATCACCTCCGGGTTAAAGGGGTTAAATCCACCAATGTGATCCTTCAGATCCTCCTCTAACAGGGGTGGCAGCACCTCGTCAAAGGGCATGCTCTGAAAGTTTCTTGGAGGGTCCTGAAAACCTTGACCCCGGGTCTCTGACCTCGTCCTTGAACCACGCATGCGCTCAGATCGAGACGTCTGTCGATTCCTTAGAGCTTTCTTCGGCCATATGATCGTCCCATTATGGTGACGGGCTTCTATGAGGACCCTGAGACGACTGGTCCCCTTCCTGCTGAAAGGCCACTATTTGATCGTATAGGGCATGCATGTCCTCATCGTGATGCCTCTGCTGATTCTGGAACCTAGCGTCAATCCTTTCTTGGGCAACATGGAGAGTGTTCTGCACCTTGGCTTCGCTTTCATGAAGGGCAACCATCATAGCCTCTACACTCTTATGCACAACCCCTTCCACATGAGGATCCATTCTTGTGAAAAGAAAAGAGAGTGGTCCTGGGTAGAGTTTACCAGGGCCCTACGGTATGAGCTAAATGTTCTTACTTGACCCAAGTGGAGGCCGTCTGCTGTGATGTCATCGACAACCTAGTTGATGATGTTGAACCGAATGGTGATCCACCTACGGAAGACTCTCCGATGCTCAAGTCAGTAAGAGTGTAAAAAGGTGTTTAGAAGTATATGAGTAAGAGAATAGTGAGATAGATGATACTCCCTAAAAATCTGATTGTATTTATAAGATCTCATCATTAAAAATTGTATATTATTTATAATGATTTTTGACATTAGGAATCACGAATTACAATAATATAATATAATCAATATCAATTAGGATTACTCATAATAAAATGTTGATTGGTAATTACTAATGAGTTGGGCCATTACAGACTCGGGTGAATCTAGCCTCATTACCGGTTAGGTACAATATTCAAGTTAATAAGAGTGCTACCAGGGTGAATCTAGCCTCATTACCGGTTAGGTACAATATTCAAGTTAATAAGAGTGCTACCAGAGTAAAGAAAAAAATACAATACTTCCTTTTGGTAGATAGGCTTTTGGACCTTTATAGATAAAGCTAATAACAAAATATACTTTTTATTTCTTGGTTAGATTCAAAATGATTTATATAATTAGATAATACTTTAATAATTTACCTAAAATGATTTCACGAACTAGATAATAACTTCGTAATTTAGCCAAAATATTGTCGAACTAGATAATAACTTGATAATTTGGCCAATATAATTTAGCTAACTAAATAATAATTTAGACAAAATAATTTAACCAAATAGATAATAAGTTGGTAAACATAATTTATTTTACTGTATAACAACTTAGTTGAAAGTATTTATTTGACTAGATAATAACTTAGTTAAAACTATTTTCTAACTAGATATAATAACTTGTTCAAAGTGAGTTGATTAACTAGATAATAACTAAGTAAATTTAAGGTCGAGGTATAATTTTTAGTGTCTTAAATAATAAATATTGGAGCATAATTCTTAATACTTTAACTGAGAAAGAATTGAAGTACACTTGTTAGTGCTTTAACTAAATAAATTATAGCCCAATTTTTAGTACTATTAGAAAGTAAATATTTGTTTTTGAATGTTTCTAATAATAATAAATATCATTGTGAAAAAATATTTCATATGAGAAACATATAAATGTATCATTATTTAGAAATGTGCCCAATTAACCTAACTAGAAAAAATATTATGGGAAAAAAACCTAGTGAAGGAAGATGAATACGTCATTCCATAATAACAAGGAAAATGATACTTTGACATCACTGTTCATGTAACCCTCATTTGATACTCTGACGTGTCACATGGGTCCTACCAGCAAAAGAGAGAGAATGTGTTTGCTTTTGTTATATACGAAAGGGTAATTTCGTCAATTTCGAAACAAGCAACTTACAAAAACCAAATAAGTGGTTTCCTATAATCATTTATTTGGCTTGCTACGCACGTAATTTGAATACATACATAAATGCTTGAGTTGGAAAGAAGAATATTACCATGTAACTAATATGTGGTTTACTCCACTGATGTATCTGGTTTGCTACACACGTTATTTGAATACACACAAATATGTCTAATTTCAAAACAAGCAACTTACAAAAACCAAATAAGTGATTTGTCATGTTTATATAAATGGCTAACTAAGTATGACATCTAAATAAAAAAGTACATGTCTAAGTGGTTTACCATGTTCAGATAAGTGGTTTGCCTTGTTTATATAAGTGGTTAACTGAGTATCACATCTGCATAAATTCGTACAAGTCTAAGTGGTTTACCATGTTCAAATAAGTGGTTAGCCATGTTTATATAAATGGGTAACTGAGTATGACATCTGAAGAAATACGTACATGTCTAAGTGGTTTACCATGTTTAAATAAGTGGTTTGCCATGTTTATATAAGTGGTTAACTAAGGATAACATCTGAATAAATAAGTACATGTCTAAGTGGTTTACCATGTTCATAAAAGTGGTTTGTCATGTTTATATAAGTGGTTAACTGAGTATGACATCTCAATAAATAAGTACATGTCTAAGTGGTTTACCATGCTCATATAAGTGGTTTGTTATGTTTATATAAGTGGTTAACTGAGTATGATATCTGAATAAATAAGCACATGTCTAAGTGGTTTACCACGTTTATAAAAAATGGTTTGTCATGTTTATATAAGTGATTAATTGAGTATGACATCTGAATAATAAGTACATGTCTAAGTGGTTTACCATGTTCATATAAGTGGTTTGTGATGTTTATATAAGTGATTAACTGAGTATGACATCTGAATAAATACGTACATGTGTAAATGGTTTGTCATGTTTATATAAGTGGTTTGCCATGTTTATATAAGTAGTTAACTAAGGATAATCTGAATAAATAAGTACATGTTTAAGTGGTTTACCATTTTTATATAAGTGGTTTGTCATGTTTATATAAGTGGTTAGTTGAGTATGACATCTGAATAAATACGTACATGTCTAAGTGATTTACCATTCATATAAGTTGTTGTCATGTTTATATAAGTGGTTAACTAAGTATGACATCTAAATAAATATGTACATGTTTAAGTGGTTTACAATGTTCAGATAAGTGGTGGTTAACCATGTTTATATAAGCGGTTAACTAAGGATGACATCTGAAGAAATACGTCTAAGTGGTTTACCATGTTTAAATAAGTGGTTTGCCATAGAAAACCCAATAGGAAAATGGCTAGCTCTGTTGGCCTAAGTGGTTAGCTCAGTAATAGTTTCGCATACATGGGTTGCAATTTTGCATTTGATAAAATTACCCTTCCGTATATAACAAAAGCAAACACATTCTCTCTTTCGCTGGTGGGACCCATGTGACACGTAGGAGTGTCAAATGGGGGTTAGATGAAAAGTGGTGTCAAAGTATCATAATCCTTTTTTTGAATAAAGATTCTTTGACACCAGTTGCCTTTAACTCACATTTGACACTGGGGTATTTTTGTCAAAGTGTCATATGTGGCAAGGTTAATTTTGGAAAGTGATTTTGTTTGGCAATTTTGGTTTTCTCCTCCAAACCCTAAAAATGCAGATACAACGCCAAAACGTCTCGCCTTTTCAGCTTTAGCTTCCAGTCCTCTCCTTTCATCTGCTCTCGTCTTCTCTGGTCTTCTCGTCGCCCTCCGTCACTCTCGTCGCCCTCCGTCCGTCTTCTTTTTGGTGCGTGTATTTTTTCATTCTGGTTTAGGGTTTTGGTCTTCGTTGTGGTTCACAATCTCGTTTTGTTTAGTTAAAGTTTCATCTTTTACGTGGTTTTCATTGAAAAGGAAGTGTTTTTGATGGTTTAAATATTGGTGTCCTATGATTTGCGTTTGGGGTTTAGGGTTGCGGAGTAAAGGTTGCTCTTTTATGGTTTTATTGTGAAAAGGGAACACCTTTATTTGGTTTGAAGGTTTAGGTTTTGAGGAAGACCTTTACTTGTATGATTTTTATTACATTAAGAGTTTGAGGTTGTGATGTTTGAAGATTTTTGTATGATGTTTGTGATTTTTTCGTTGATTGTATGGTGAGAAGAAAGACGGGTTGTGTTTTGTGCTGATTTTGCAGTTGTTTGTGGTTTTGAATGAATTTGTTGTAGAAAGTGTGAACACGAAGAAATTTTTCTTGCATCGCCAAAATTGTGGACATGTTGTCCCATCATTACATAACAGCTAACCTATTGTGTATTGTTTAGAATGACATGTACAGACGAAGAAATTTGTCATGCGTCGCCAAAACTATGGACATGTTGTCCCGTCGTTACATAACGGCTAACCTTGTCAACCATGAGAACGTTAGTAACCAAGGAAAGTCTTTCTCGGCTGGTGTTGGTCCCATGTGTTGTCAAATCTTGTGAGCCAAATGGCCTTGGGGACATGACAATCACAATTAAGGTATCTACTAACCCAAAATGGTACATCTTTTCATCTTCCGAGTCAAATACACAAAAAATGCAATTACAATGTTTTACACAATAGGACCCAATAAGAACTGCTAAGACCAGTGTTCATCGAAAAGTCTTATAGGATTATGAATTTGGAAATGACATCCAAGTGGGATTTGTGTTAATATTAAAGAATGTAAGTAATTTGCCTTTCTTATTTACTATGCTGTACATCCTATGTCATTTAGAGTTTTCGGTCATGTTTGCGTAGGTTGTCGTGTACACTCCTAAGGGACGCATATTCTATCTCGATATAACCATAAATAACATTGTTAAGGTGTTCAGGTTCGATATAAGTCCACCAAGTGACGACTTGCTTCGTGCATTGCTCCCAGTCATTCGCCTTAACCCAAACATTGGTATACAATGAACTGTTATTCATTACAGACAAAAGTTCTAATATTTATAACAATAAAATTGTTTTTGATTTTTAAACCTCATTGTGCAGATCCTAAGTACCATCACTTCTTTCATGACTCCTAGCCTGATCGTAACGAGTGATGGATGAACTCATGTATTGGAGGACTGACGAAATTAGGATGGGATTAAGTTATCATCATGAAGAATTGAACTTCATAATTATGTTATGTTGTGAATTTATGTTCATCAATTATGTTTTGTTATGATGAAATGTTCATGAATTATGATTTGTTCGATAAGGACTTTCATTTATTAAATTGTGTCTTAATACTGATGTTTGACATTTGGTCACCCCAGTCGTTACCCATCCGTTATCAACGACACACCTTTGATATATTTTTGGCGACTGACATCGAATGTGTTCATTTGTATTATAGTCTTTCAAATTAACATGATAACTTATGCAATTAGACCCATATTTAGGATTAAACACGCATTGGTCGACTACATCATCCTCATTTTAGTGACCTATGAGCCTTGATACCAGTGTTTGACATTAGATCACCCCAGTCGTTACCCATCCCTTATCGACAGGACAACTTTGTTATATTTTCAGCAACTGACATGGAACGTGGTATTGAGTACCGTATTTTTCAAATTACCTTCATCCCTTATGCAATTACACCCATACACATTCGTTGACTACATCATGCTAATTTGAGTGACTTATGAGCCTTAATAGTGGTGATTGATATTACATCACCGCAGTCATGATCCATCCTTTATCGAAAGGACAACTTTGTTATATTTTTGGAAACTGACATGGAACGTGGTATTGAGTACCATATTTTTCAAATTAACTTCATCCCTTATGCAATTACACCCATATTTAGGATTAAACACGCATCCCTTAATAACGCTTTACTCATGTCCTATTAATATCTTCAATTTAATGACATGTGCCTAAACAACTGTTGGGACCTCATAATACCCCATCGGTTACCCATGTCTTCACTAACTGGCCACTTTGGTTTCATTTTTGGTCTGTTACTAATCACAATGCCACAAGAATAATGTTAAAATAACTACCTGAATAGAATTATGTTAAAAATGTTTATAGTGCTTTGTTTTACTGGTATGAACAACAAAATGGTTAACAAATACAAGTCTATATAGAGTACTACAAATGCTTAAGGAATGATAGCACGCTCTGAAATAAGCTAATTAAGTCGAAAGCAAATAAAACAGTTTCATGGTGGTCGTTATCTTCATGCATGATCCATGTTTACACCAACTGCTCCCTCAAACTTTGAAGCTCAGACTACAAGTAAACCATGATCCATATTTCATCAACTCAATCAAAAATACACATAACCATACAAGTAAAACTAAATATTTACAAACCGTGATGTATGTAGGCATATTCTTTCCTTTAAAACTGCATAAATTGTCCCACATTTCCATGTATTTGATAACCAAAAACCACAATCAAACCTGCAAATGATCACAAACCAATACTAATGAACAAACTTTAATATAGAAAATAGTAACCAAATTCACAACACACGAACGTGTTTGGTTGGATTTAAAGGTTATCGTCCATGAGTTTAATACGAGATGGTTTGGGGGCCATTCATTTTCCACTTATTGTCTGAATGGTGTCTTTTCCACTTGTTATCTTTGAAGGTTAGTCATTTTCTTGTTCACTTCCACAATGATGTTTGTGTCGACCCGATACCTAAGCCTGAGCTGCAAAATTATATATCATATTTTTGTTTCTATCTTCACATTTAAAACATTTCAATAACAAAAAACAACTTACAAACAACCTTACTGTAGGTTCTTCATCATTGACAGTAACTACTTTTCCTTTTGCAGCCATCAAGCTTCAAATTTTCAAGCACCTACACAAACAAAGCAATTTGAATAAGTTGACTACGAACTGTCAATTCATGAGCGGTTAGCCCTTCTTTCATGTCAGGATACCATACTTAATGTTTTGGAAACTAAACTCATATGTGTTCATGAGGACCATTAACCCATATAAACTTCTTTGATTGGACCCACAACAATGATTATGCAAGGTTGCGAACAAAAATGTGTTTGTATTAACACTCGTTCTGAGAACACAAAACATCATAGGTTAACCCTTTTTAAATGACGAAACCCCATAGTTGAAGTTTTGGCGTCTGAACAAATAAGTGTTCAATGAGGGCCATTATCCCAAATCAAGTTCTTAACTTCCGACAGATTACCGAATCTTTAGTGAAGGGATACTTCACTCGAAGAAGTTAAGAACTTATTATGCGATAATGTTCCTCATCAACACTTATAACTTCAGACACTAAAACCAGTACTAAGTTGTGTCGTCGTTCTGCCATAGGAAACCTGTCATGTTTTGTCAACTTAGAACAAGCAATATTACTTTACACACCACCCCTGGTTAACCTTTGTCTAATGAGGGGACACCATAGTTGAAACTTTGTCGACTATGTCAGATCAGTATCGAAAAATACTCTAACATTACCAAAACATAAAAAAGGTTCCTCCCTTTTGAACGCAAACCCCATAAAAGACTAACCCTTTTGAACAACCAACAACAAAATCGTAAAACAACCAATAAAACCTTCCTTTTTCATAAAAAATTACATCAAAAAACAAACCTTTACTTACTTAAAGCACTACAAACCCCAAACCCCACAAACAGAACCCATACTTAACAAAAAACAAAGCTTTTGTGTAAAAATGTAAAAATGCAGCCATAAAAGACGAACCTTTACACACAAAAACCTAATAGTCACACTGAACCTAAACCCTAAACCAACCACCACCACGAGCTGACGACAAGCAAAGGGTGAGCGAAGACGACAGGTCGCAGAGAGTGAGAGAAGCAGTGCGCGAGAGAGATTATGCAGAGAGTGTGTGATTCAGGTTTGTGGAAGACGAGAGAGCTCGAAGAAAGTTTTCTCTGTGGAAGATGAGAGGTTTTCTCTATGGAAGACGAGTGGTTGTGTGGAAGACAAGAGGTTATGTGGAAGACGAGAGGTTCTGTGGAAGACGAGAGAAGCAGCGCGCAAAGAATGAATCTTTCAAAAGACTTTTCACCTCACTTTTGCCTCTCTCTGTCACTGTGCACGTGAAATAAACAATTAATATTTTTGACACGTAAGCGGTGTCAAATGAAGGTAATGACACGTCACGGTGTCAAAGGATCATTACTCTATATTTTTTAGAAAACTCTTTCAGCTTGTAAGTTTTATTTGGTAGGAAATCGATAACTTCGTAAAAGTCATCCTAATTTGAGTTTAATTTCCCTTTCATTTGGTCTCGTTAGGCTTAACCGAACTTTCTCCACACTATATTTCCTTTGTATTCGTTTCGTGACATGTGTATAATATCACCATCCAATCTCATTTTTAATAGTTTTTTCATAGAGATTAACATTTTCTATAGTTTCTTTGATGAGGCCGAGTTAAATTTATATATTTTTGTTGTTACTTTCCTCATTGAAAATTTGTCTTCACTAAGATACTTCACCAAACTTATGGTGATAATGACACTCGATCTATACATGAGTAAAAATAATGTTTCTTTGGAAAAAATTTATAGAGTATGGTCGTGCCTCTAGAGAATGTTTAGTACCTCATTGGCCTATAAACCTTTTTTCAGTAACTGTGATGACTGAGAGAGCCTATGTCAACAAATGAAGTTCTTTCGCAAGAACTTATGTAATTAGTATAAACCCTAAAACATATAAAAAATGGAAAATAAAAGCAACTTATATTTTAACACCTGACTTTTTTTATATATTGTTCCACCTTATTCTCAACCTGTTAGATTGATGGCTAAGCAAGACAAATTAGGTATATTGGTGGATTAAATTTCGTATATTTGCAAATTTTAGTAGATTGATTTAAAGTTAAACTTACATTGTTACTTTACCTATAACATTCACAACATTGTAATGAAATCTTTCGAAAAATAACAATTAGAAAAGTATTTCATGTGTCCTTTTGATAAAAAAATAACTACCAAGGAAGTTACTAGGCCTAAACACAAAAAAGAACATACCTAAACTCAAATGAGGTACAAGGTGCAAGAAATTATAGGATTCACCTTAAAAATAAAAAAGTTTGTGATAAGTTCAACTAAAGTGAAAACTTCAACAATATATCATAATAATTTTTCATTTAATGTATGTAAATTATTTTTTTATTTTATCTTTCAAAGTAATTTAAAGTCAACATAAAATATAAAAAATAAATTAAAACACAGTGAATAAAAAAAAACAAAAACATAAAAAATACTCCCAAATAGTGTAGGGGGATACTTTCATGTGTATTAAATAAAAGTAACTCTCCACCTTCTATAGACAATTAAGCCTTAAAGATTTAGAATGTTTGATTCTATATCATAATTTTTTTATTACAATATAACTTCAAATATAATATACAATAAATAATATATTTAACTATCTAATTTTTATATAATAACATAGTTTAATAAAATAAACATAAAAATATTTATTTATTTTATAAAAAATGTAAAATGGCCAATTAAAAAAATCACATACATATTCTTATGTTAATCTATATCTGTAACATTAATAAATGAATTCTTCTTTTTGTTTTATACAAATTCTTACCATTTTATTTTTTTAATAGCCGTTCTTAAGCTAAAATAGTTATTTATAAAATAAATAAAAACCACTTATAATGAAATTATATTTTTTATATTTATAATTACTTTTATGAATTTTTATAATTTAATAATATTTTTAATAATTATCTTTAATTAAAAAAATTTACTATCTAATAAATAAAAAACATTTTAAATAAATAATTGATTTTTTTTCAAAAAATATAATAAATATGTAGATATGGATGGGTTTTGGCTACATATATAATAGCTTGTTCCGGGTCAGGTAACTAAGTAATGGTTCGGGTTGTTGGGCCGAGAAAACAAGAAGAAAAAGAACATTGATTTATTCGGGTCATACCGGATGGAGTTGGATCGGAAGTTTCATAACCTTTAAATTTGAGAAATAAGAGAAGTGGAAGCAGAAGAAGAAGATGGAGCAGAAAAATTGGAACCTTCTGGACGAAGCGTTGGGGCTTCACAAGAACGACAACGCGAAGCCATGGCCTCTGTGTGGTCGCTTCGTGCTTGTGGAGGACTCTGTTGACACAAGCGCCGCTTTCGTTCTTCACCACATCCTCAAACGCTCCTTCTCTTCTCACCCTTCTTCCGCCGTTCTCTTCCTCGCCTTTTCTCACCCTTTCTCCCACTACGATCGCGTCCTCCGAAAGCTCGTATTTCCCTTCTCTCTTTCTCTCTCTTCATATATGCATTGTATTCTTTTTCTTGTGTTTATGTATGTTTCCTAATGTTGATTTGGTGTGAAACTGCTTTTGTTACTGATAAGGTGGCTAAATATTCATTTCAATTCGATGTCTTTGCTTCTGTGATTAACTAATTGTGTTTTCGACGACTCTACACTATGGCAGTGTCACTCTGTCTATCTATATTTTTGGTGAATACTTGAAACTGGTCCTATAAGGTACAGACCACGACTTCAAAACTATAAAATTGAAAAAAGGTCTGTGAAAGTGCAATTTGTCACTTGGTTTAATCTAAAATGAAAATTGTAGTGTGAATGATACTTAATTTTAGGGACTACAGTTATAGACTGATAGCATGAGGATTTACTTTGAATTTTCTCTCTGTTAGGAACTAAGACAAAGGACCAATTTGGTTATTCGACTTTTTTTTTTTTTTTTTTTTTTTTTTCTTATGGGTAAAAAAATTAATTTGGTATAGAGCGTGATACTTCGTAAACCAAATTGATCGTTTGCTCTTTCGTTTTCTGTCGTAGTTTGGTTTCATAACATGCTAGTCAATTTGGTTGACAAAAGTGGCTGTAAATTGTGTGCCTTAAACAAGTGGTCCAGGTTTTGAATCCTGGTGATGCCACTTTAGGTATGAAGTAATCATGTTGAGAGGAACACTCACCTTGTGTGCCCTCAAAGTTTCTGACAAAGTTAATCATTGCTTCCGGGAATGAACAATCCTTACTAATACCATGGTAAAAAAATTGTTTGGCATATTGTTTTGTTGTATTCTGTTACGATGTATTTGTTTACTTTTGGTTGTATTTGACAATCTTCACGGGTTCCTGTGATGTGACAGGGTTGCAACTTAACTGCTCAAAGAGATAATGGCAGATTATTTTTCCTTCCTATGCTTATGTTTCAGTGTCCAGGTGAGAAACTTCGTCATTGGTATTTAGTTTTTTTGTTTTCACTGTTTGTTTGGAAAAAAATTACTTATGTAAGAATGAATTTGTTGCAATAGTTTGTCTTTAATTATTGCTGGTGTACTGTGTTCAAAGTTTAGATCAGAAACTACATGAGTTTGTCATTCATGAGTGTTTTCCTAACTCTCCTTGGTTACTTGATTTCATTGTTATAATCGCTAACGTAGGTAAAGGAGTTATAATTATGTTTAGGCGATGAAACTATATGCAAGAATGGATAAATAAGTTGAAATGGGAAGGCAAGAAGAATTAATACAGTAGTCATATGTGATGGTTGTATAGACAATATGAACCAGAGACACATTGGGAATTTCTTGATGTTCTGCAGTAACTGGACAATTTTCTTAAAATCTATTGATGCCTTTTGGCGTTGAATAAAAATTATTACTTTTCAGATACTCAATATAGTACTACTGAAAGAAACAGAGGAGCATGGCGTTCAGGTGGCTATAGATAATATAAAAGTACTCAAATTCGTTAGTAAACAATTGATGGAAAAAAAGAGGAATTTTTATTGCTCTACTTGTGTGCAGCTCGTTCTTATTGTTGTTTGGAGGATATGCAGGAAAAAAATGAGCAAAAGTTAATAAATGAAGATAGTGACAACTTTCCTTTATGGTCACGTATGGACTGTTAATCTCATGACATATATTCGAGGTTGAGAAATTATCCGTCCTAGGGTTCCTTCATTAACAATGCAGATTTTGTAGCTTTGAGCAATAGTCAATCAAAGCAAGGTTTGAGAAACATATTCAACATTAAAGAATTTGAAGATAGATCTAAATTTTGGATGGATAAAAATGAATCAGCAACTGAGTGTTTGAAGCACAAAAAATGTCGTGGTAGAGATTAAAGTAATGATATACTAAAAGTATTGGGTTTATATAAAAGTTTTTTGGCTAGTCGAGAGCGATGAGAAGCCAACAATGTGTTTTATGTATGAAGTCATTTGAAATTTGGTTCATGTGCTTCTAAACTTAAATAATTTTAATAAAATCCTTTATTCAACAATTTCAATTGTCGAAGAAATTAGAGTGTGTTTACTCAACCATTAAAAAAAAAGAAAGTCAACTATTATGTTAGATATCTCATAGCAATGGGAGACATGACCAAATTATAGTACATAGATAAGTGCAAACCTTACCTTGTAATTCAGTTTTGTTAAGTTTAGTTAAGCTTAAACTCCACTTTCTGAGATGATATTAGAATCTATTCGAGCAAGGTTTATTGGGCCATCATGTCACTCGTTATCGGGCCGTTATCGGACTATCCATAAATATCTATTATCATGTTTGAGATGTTTAGTCCTTGGCGTGAGTGGGTGTCTTGGATCTCACATCTTCATAAAGATCTGACTAAATTATAATATATAAGTAGGTGCAAACCGCTTCTTACAAATGGTTTAAAGTCTCTTTTACAAGATATTAAGAAGTTACTAAAAATTGTTTTCACAATTTATTATATGAAGCTAAGAATGAGTCATAAAATGAGATGTCAAGAAGAAATACCAATAATTTTAATCTAATTAATCTTAACTATATATTTCAGGATGATCCATTCTCTCCTTAGATTGAGGAAAGAGAACATCTATTGTTAGATGGAATACTAAACTGAGTAGTTGTTGCCTAGAATTGATACTGATGTTGGAGATATTGAAGTTGGTGACGATATATCCAAAGATATCGTGCTATAGGCATGACAAGAACTTAATGACTGGTGTGGTATCTTCTAGACCTATTGTTTCCAATAGTTTATTTGGTGATAGCAAAAGTGGCGTGGTTCACATTGTAGGAGAGAAAAAATGAAGCAAAATGTTACACTTGAAGATTTTTCCAGTTCTATTATTGTACGAAGATTTAGTGACCATGGTATTGATGAATATCTCAAAGTAGTAAAGGGTCAATAGAATGGTAGGTGAAAATTGTTATTTTGGTGTACTGTGGCAAGTTCTATTCCATTTAAGCATTTACATCCCATAATTCTAAATTAGCAACTGATCATAATGTGAGGTGTGTGAAGTTTGCATGAACGCAGTTCATCTGATAAGATTAAGAAGTTAATAATTATAAAGAAAAACCAATTAGTTCCATTCCGTATCCCCCAATTTGGAGCCTTATGTGGTTCTGTTATACTCCATGCGTATCTGTCAATTCAAACATAGCTTTAGGAACAATAATGAAATTAAGAAATTTAGAGTCTGTGGGATTATATACATCCCTGAGTAACATAAATTTTATTGATGCCTAGGTGAAGGGAAACCCAATCACGATGGGCTTGCTTCTGTGTTTGAGCAAATTGAAAGAGTGATCACTGCCTTACATCAAGACAAGAAATCCATCTCTATCATTATAGATGATATATCTTTTCTTGAAGTTGCTGCTAATGGTTCTTCAAATGATGTCTTAAACCTGCTGCATTATTGCCGTACGTTAACATCAGAATATGTAAGATAATACTACCTTTTCTGTGTTTGAAATCTATTCCAATGTTTTTAGTTCTTTATTTCTGTGTTTGTGTCACAGGGCTGTGCATTTATTGCACTTGATCATAAAGATATTTATTTGAATGGAGACAGGGCTGCTGTTATCTTACAGATGGAGTACCTTGCTGACATTTTGGTCAAGGCTGAACCGTTGGTCACTGGTTTAGCAAAAGATGTGCATGGACAGGTATATACTGTGCTACTGCTGCCTTTCTATTGAAATGGAATATAGAATAGGAAAAATCTTCAAGGGAAGTCAAGGGACCACTTGTTACTAAAACATTCTCACCTTCTTAGAGACCTTAAAAGCAAAGAAAAAGTGTTCATTTACTAAAGACGCTATATACCTTCGGCATGGATTGCTACAAGGTTTTCAGCTAGAACTTTACTAAAGAAACCTGATCTTAAGTTTTATCCTTTTGTAATGTCCGCTTACAAGTCTTCGTATTTAAACTCCCTTTTTCCATGAAGTTTCTTTTCAAGGCTATATTTAAACTCTTGATTCTTTCTGGTGTTTGGGTTTGGGTACAAATCAAATGACTTAACTTTTTCTTTTGACCTATGTTAGAGATAAAGTGTGGAAACTGTATTTTAGGAGAAATATAAAAAAATAGAAATAGTGGTTAGGGAGTTGTGTGTGTGTTTGGCGGGAAAGGGTGTTGGCTTGGTTGGTCTATTTAAAGACCAACCCTTTTTGGGGAAGGGACTTTTGGATGATTGTTGTGTTTACAGGATATCTCATGTTTGAAAGGAAGATTACTCCTTTGTATTCTTGAGTTGTTTGGCTTGGTTAGAGAATTAATAAAGCAATTCTCTGTTTTCTGTCATTGAGATATCTTCTTGGTGTGTGGGTTTCTGATCCTAAACGTGGAAACCTAACAACCTATTAATTGGAATTACGTTTTTCAAGTTTCTCAATTTTTAAGATAAAAAATTGAAGCTGAATCAAGCAATAGCAGTATTATGTTAAAAAATCACTAGGGTATAAATAGTCTACTACTTATTGTATTTGATTTCTCTTTTGGTTTTTGTATTTCTGTCATTCCTTCCACATTACACTACAATGACCAAGGAAAAATGTCTTATTTTTATGTTTTGTAGCTAGGCCTAGCTTAAATTTATTCTATTTTGTTCATGGGCCCAGGTTCATCTTAAAATATAGCAGAACACTTGTTGCAGGGTTTATCTGCAGACCCTTAAACGCAATGACATCCTGTTCTATATCATGTTTTGACCCACAATTCAATTTCCCCAGCTTCCCCATTTTAATACCTCCAATTATCTGCCATCAGTGGCCCTGGTGCTTGTATAAGGCATTCTGATCCCTAGCAATTAAATATAAAAGAGATAATTACCATTGTTGTTTATCTTCCCTTTGTTGAATTTTGTTGTAGTAGTGACACTGCAACTGATAATAGATCATGCTACTGTTGATTCCTTCGGTTTCTCTTAGATGAAGATGATTTAATATAAAAGCTTCTGTCTGTAACTTGTGATTAAATCATATATCCACCTTGGTTGATTATGTTTGTTGTTCATTTTATGTAGTTGATGGTGTTAGATAAGGAAACACAACATCAACATAGAATTTCAGCCATTAAGAGTTACAATTTTCACTTCAAGATCAAGGAAAATGGCATCGAGTGCTTTTATCCTGGTACAAAAATCCAATGATGATCAATAATTCTTGTACAAACAACTGTGTAATCTTGATAGGGGGAATACTTACTCGATTTTGTGAGATGATAGAGTCCAATGCTATTATACTTGAATTGGTCACTAACACAGTTAGAGTTATTAGTTTAGTTTATGCATCACTGACCGGTTTTAATGAGTTTTTCACTTGATCGTGTATTATGTGAGTATTGAAAGCCTAGAGCAGTAAATTTTAGCCATTCATTCAAAATGGATACTTAAGACGAAGATTAACTTCTCTCCCGCTTTCATTAGATACGTGAAAAAAATTCAGTCAAATGTATGAAAAAGGGAGATGTGGAGAGCATGAGTTGAATCATTTTATTATAGTTTTTCAATCTGCTTCACATCAAAATACAGGTGAACTTCCTATACCTTTTATATTTCCTCTTGCGCCCTTTTCTTCTATTTTTATACCCTAAAATTATACTTAATGGTTAGTCGATAATAATGGTTAATTGTGCTTCGAAATAACTAATTAAAAACACTCAAAAAAGTATTGGTGTTCATTTTAGAATACTTAGGTATTTTGAAGTATAAAGATAACAAGTTACTTACGAAAAAGTACATATAAAACGCGTATATTTTTTCAAAATAGGTATCTTGTAACATAAAGTACTTAATTATTTAAGAATGTAATAAGTTTTACTATTTGTGAGAAATTAATATGTTTGTCAAGAAGTCATCATCTATCAGGAAAACTAAACACATCATCGCATATATCAAACTTTCTAATTATATTTGTATAAGAAATATGAAACATGTATTATTTCTCATAATAAATTTAAAAGAGGTATGTTCATAACTTCATTATATCTCATCCCAAAATGTTCCACTACCTTATAATACATCTATTGTTTGTGATACATAAAAAAACTTCTTTTATGTTCCATTCCTCGTGATCTCTGTTCCAAATTATAAACTTGGTATCATGGATATTGTCTGCATTGATCTTTTAAATCAAGTATGAAAAGGAAGATGAATATTTACATATTCATCACATTCTGGTCTCTATTTAAATTACTAAAATACCCTTAGTTGGTTAGGTAATCAAAAGATTTATTTTCTATTATTTTCTTAGGTTCTTTTTGAAGAACCCCTATTTTGAAACACAATTTTTCATTTATTTTTTTATTGTCTAACTCATTCAATATCCACTAAGTTAACTAAAATCCTTTAGGTACTTTTCTTCTTTTATGTTACATATATAAAGATTAGCAAAAAGAAAACACATGTAGAGAAATACAAAAGTTCTTTAAAGCTAATTGTTATTCCAATCTTAACCAAACTATACATGACACTCAATCACAAAGGAAAAAGTTTCCTTTCACACAGGTAACAACCTGTTAAAAAATAATTCTAAAAATTGCGATCCCCTAAACTATAAGGTAGGTCTTTATATAAACCAAATCCAAAGACTACTCCTAAAATAAATCAACATTTCCCTACATAACAATCTCACCGATGGAGTCCAACAACCTTATTATTTATTTTTCAATTTCCTTCTATAATAAACTTTGCATAATTTTTTTACTTTCTTTCTGCCTAACATTACTCCCCTATGTTAGAACAACCTTGTCCTCAAAGTTAAAGTTTGAAAATTGTTCCTTCAGGGTTGTCACACTTCCCGAGTTGTAGCTTCGGAGTCTCCTTCCTCCTATTGAACTAAAACCTGTTGGAATGACACCCCTTGAATGTTCACCACTCAATTGTTTAGAATCTATCTAAAAGCAAAACTAGATTTGTGTCCTTGAAAATTTAAAGGTAACTCAGGTTTCACTTGTTGAGACCCACTGCCAGTTTAAGTGGAGAAATATGGAAGATTGGGTGTATGAGAGCATTCTTGGGTAGCTGCAATTTATAAGGCATCGATCCCACTTTTGCTAAATTGTAAAAGGCTCGTAATAACAACTTGACAACTTAAGATGCAACCTAGTTGACATAAATAGTGGTCTATGTCGTCGAATTTTTAACTACACCTTATCTCCTACTTTAGTATGAAAGGGTCACTGATGTTGGTCTTGGTGAAACTTAAGTTGCTTAAGAGCCTCATTTCTTGTCATTAAATCTTCACAATCTCTTCCACCACGTTTCTCTTGGTATAAATCGTGTTAGTGACGAAGGAAGCTCTTCCATAGACAACCTCAAAAGGGATAACTTCAGTTGCCCCTTGATAACTAGTATTATATCAATACTCAACCCAAGGAATAAAACTCACTCATGTTTTTGGTTGTTTTGAACTAAAGCAATAGAAATATGTTTCCAAAGTCCTATTTAGAACTTTCGTCTTACCATCTATCTTGGGGTGATATGTCATGCTTATGTTGAAAGTAGTACCTTGTAATCTAAATAATTCCTTCAAAAATAAACTAAAAAATTGAGTCTCTATCATTGACAATGGAGGTTGGAATTCCATGTAGCTTAACTACCTCGTTCATGAAAACTCTCACAATTGATCGGGTAAAGTAAGGATGGTTTAAAGGAATGAAATGCCCATATTTACTAAGTCTGTCGACCACCACCAAGAATGACATCATAACCATTGTATTTCGGAAGCCAAACGATAAAATCCATGCTTATTTCTTGTCATACAACTGCAGGAATGGGTAAAGGTTGTAGTAGCCCTTGAGGTGAACAAGTTTGATAGTTGTTCTCCTAGTAAATGACACAAGTTGCTACAAAATCAGAGATGGTTTTCTTCATGCCAATCCAATGTAAAGATTGTGCGATCCTTCTATATGTGCAAAACACTCCCAAATGTCCTCTTATAGGAATTCTGTGATATTTGCGAATCAACTTTGAAATCCAACTAAATGTGGCAGATAGAACCATCTATTGCTTGTAAGAAAGCCTCCCATTCTCAGAGTGTAATTCTCATGTGAATAAGGGTTGCTATTGAATTCAACTATAATTTTTTTATAAAGCTAAATCTTTTAGACTTCATCCTCCACCATCTCTATGTCTCGCCAATAAGGTCTGATATAACGCTAATAACAACTTCTCCTCTTTCCTCGTACTCAAATATACGAAATAGGGCATCCACGACCTTGTTAAAAGCTCTAGCATGATTTCAAAATTGTATCCAAGCTACTTAGCTAACCAACTTTGTTGGTTTTGAGTGGTAATCCTCTGCTCCAACAAATGCCTCAAACTCTTATGGTTAATATAGAATGTAAATCTTGGTTCCAAAAGGTATGACCTCTAATGTTGAATAGTAAACACCAGTGCCATCAACTCCTTTTCACAAATAGATTTCGTCAAAGAAGACTTGAGAAAAGCTTTGCCAAAAAATGCTACTAGCCTTTTGTTTTACGATAAAACAACTCCTTATTACCCTTTTAGAAGTGTTACATTCAAGGCAAAATGGTTGGCTAAAATTGGGCATCATTAACATGGGTGTAGTGGTAATCACATTCTTCATGCATTGTCTTCATATTGTCCTTAGTCCACACAAAATTCCTTTTCTTAAGCAACTGTGTGAGTGACCTAACTATTCTTCCATAACTATTAATAAATCTTCGATAATACCATTTTAATCTTAAAAATCCAAACATTTTATTGTTTTGGGTATTGGCCATTGGATAATAACAAAAACTTTTGAGGATTCATCTTCACCTTTTTCCCTGAAATCATGTCCTAAACACTACACCTCATGTTTCCCAAACTCTCATTTCTTTTTATTTGAATAAACTTGTGTTGTTGAAGAGTCTTTAGGATCTATTTGAGTTGTATCAAATACTCCTCTCATGTTTTTTTGTATACTTGTATATCATCATAGAAAATCAATACAAACCTCCTCAAATATCGTAGAATGGTACTTATTGTGCATTCAAACGTGGTTGGTGCATTAGTCAATTTGAACGAATAACTAGTGATTCATAATGTCTAAGGTGAGTGCGGAAGGTAGTTTTTTGTGTATCAGATTTGTGCATACGAATTTGGTGATACCCTGACCTCAAGTTGATTTTTGAAAAGTATTGAGCCATGTGCAACTCATCCAACAACTCTTCTATGACTAGAATAGGACACTTGTCAGGGATTGTCACCTTATTCAATTTTTGGTAGTCCACACAAAACCTCCAGCTGCCTTCTTTCTTCTTGACCAAAATCATTGGGCTTGAATAAAGGTTGTTCCTAAGTCTGATTATTCCCGATTTCAACATTTCTTCCACTTGTTTTTCAATCTACGATTTCAGCAGACGTGGATATTTATATGGCCCTACATCGATTGCATGACTTCAATTTTTTTTATAGGAATTTTATGATCTACTTCCTTGTAGAAAGGAAATTCTTTAACTTCTTCAAATACTCCTTCAAAACTCCATCAACTTCTTTATTTACCGATCTATCAAATCCAAGAAACCTTCCTTTGGTCATTATTGAGTCTGCGACCTCTATTCCCCATAAAACTGACACAGTTTCAATTCCTTTTTCCTTCATTAAAACATGAGGTGTCACCAACATTTTGCTCAATATATGATCCCCTTGAACTTTATGTCCCTGACTAAAAAAATCCATAGTCAACGTCTTACAATTCACTTTAACATCCCCTAAGGTGGCCAACCAAGCTATCCTTAATATTACGTCCGCTCCACCTAATTCAAACAAGAAGAAGGTCTTTCTTAATAGTGTAATTCTCCAATTTCACCTCCATATTTTTGCAACATCTACTCGTTCCTTTCCTGTGCCTATCCCCAAATCTTATGTAATAAGAAGGTGTTGACTTTACTTACAACCTGAGTCTTTGCATTAGGTTTGTTGAAATGAAATGGTGGCTAATGTCGCTATCAATCAAGAGTAGCACATGTTCACCCTTCACTATACCTTGTAACTTCATGGTATGAAGTTGTGTCATACCTCTTACTGAAGACAATGATAGGTCAATTTGTTGACACTCTTGATCTATATATTCATTTTCTTCCTAGTCACCTCTTTTAGTTAACTCGTTTAGCCCTTGCTCCCTTGATTCTCCTACATCCTCATTATTCGAACAAATAACCACTCTCAAGTTTTTACCTGGAAAACAATACCCATAGCTATGTGCCCCTCCACAGTGAAGACATCTTTTTTCCTCCCTTCTTTTAACATGTTTAGGATATGGAAGAGTCTATGAACCTTTATTCCTTGATCCTTCCACCGTGTTTACTCTTGAACGACTTTCCTTTATTGTGTTAGGAGACTCTTTTCTAACATTGTTGCCCATGCTAGAGATAACCTGCCCACTCATCCCCTTATAGCTTTGTGCTTGTGTTGATAATCTCGAACTTTAATATCAGAAATTTGACAGAGTATTCTGATATATATTAGCTCCCCTTTTTTCCTTGTTCAATGTCTCTTCCAAGTCCAATGCAATTTCCATGGCCTACATCAAATCTTTGGGATCATGGGGTCAGATTTGGTTTCTCATCTTGATATGTAATCCCGCTAAGAAATACCCCAAATGTTGTTCCTCGGTACTATTCGAAGCTTGTGCCACCTAGACTTCAAACTCTTGTATGTAATCCTCCACCCTATCATTCTAACCTTGCCAACTTCTCAAACATAGAACATCACTCCCTTCCTTCAAATCTTCGGATCAAGGCCATTGAAAAAATCTTTCCAAGAAGAATTCTTGGATTTTTTACACTAAAACTTGAACCAATGACTTGCATTACCTTCCATGCTTGTGAAAGACAATCTTAATTTTTCCTTTGAAGAAATATTTTGTACTTCAAAAGAGTTTTTTGCTCTGGTTATTTAGCCTTGCGTGTCCATTCCTTCAAAAATAGGGAGTTCCACCCTTTTAGATCATATTCTTGGCTCCTCTTCATTCTCATTAGATTTGATTTGCACCATGCACTGCCAACAATTCTTTATTTTCTTCTTCATTCACTAAATTTTTCCCATCTTCAGACATTTTATCACTTTTCTTGATATCATGCATCAGTTCTTTGATTTCTTTAGTGTCCAAGAAACTTTCCTTATGTAATCATCCATCCTTGTTCTCTAGTTCATTTCTCTAGGGCACTCACGCGGTGTTCCATTCTTTATCCACACCTCTTTTGGATCTAGCAGGTTAGACCAAAATTGTTATGTATATAAAGATTAGCGAAAAAGAAAACACACGTAAAGAAAGCACAAAAGTTCTCTGAAGTCAATTATTATTCCAATCTTAACCAAACTATACACAACACCTACTCACAAAGAAAAAAATTTCCTTTCACACAGGTAACTACTTGTCAAAACACAATATTACAAACCGTAAGGATGGTCTTTATATAAACCAACCCCAAAGACTACCTAAAAAAAAAAAACAACCCCAAAGACTGCCTAAAAAATGAAAACAACCTTTATAACATACATTTTTTCACAAAATTTTCTCATAATTTTTTTGTGATATTTTGGTTGTTTTGTGACTTCACAGCCACTCCTACATATAGAGAAGTCATTAGTAGTCATTGCTCACTTGTAACTATATATTTGTAATTTAACCAATCCTTCAACTTTGTTTTAGTTTAGTCATAAAGAGATAAGTAATAAGACATAGGAAATGGGGTCCTTGTATTCATCCTTATCTATAGTATTAATTACATAAGAATATCTTTATTCTCTGAGAAATTGTCCTTATCTCAATAGTTAAATATGTCTCGTCAAAGTAAAGATAATATCTTTCTTAATAGTGAAAATTTATTCGGATTGATTTGTCTAATTTCTATAGGTAGTGGTTACCTTATTTGTCCAATTGTTCTTCCTCAATTTGTACCATATGATGTTTCACATAAATTATTCGTCTATGGATAAACTTGTACAAACTCTTCATTCAATGACTTTGAACCTTTCATTCTAACCTTTGACTTTAGTATTGTTTAATGGCTTGAAATCATCTTATCGAGCATAATTAGAACCCTTAAATTATATATGAGAATCTTCAAATTAAAAATAAGAATCAGAGTCCTCAAAAATAAAATAATCAAAAGTACAACATCTTTTTTTTTTTTTTAGTTTTCTCCTTTTTTTTAGTGGGCTAGGCCCAAACTTCATTGAAACTTTAGAACACTCATTTCGATATTTTGATTTTTTTTTAGAGAAAATTATTTTTATTTTTTAACTAATTAAAAAAAATTCTTTTTCTTTCTAAAAAACAATTGAACATATTTTTTTTAAAAAAAATTGTAAGAAATAATTTTATTTGCCGGACGAAATCGAATGTTGACAATCTTTAATAATATTATACTTAAAAATTTTGGGATATTACATAAGTCATCTCCTTATCTTAGTTGTTTCCATTCATAACTGTTACATATTCTCCATGCTATTTTCCATTCCATTTATTGATTTTATCATGTGTTCTTACCAAGCTTCTATATCTTCTCTTGATTTATTACCCTAAGTTAGTAAAGACATACCTAGATTTAAAGAATCATATGGCTAAACTACACCACCTTCCAAACTCTCAAGCACACCTTTTCTTACCATTCTCACCCTAGTTATCATTTGAATATCGTCCAATAACCCTTCAAGAAAGGTTATATAATTCAAACCAAATCTCTATAAACATTCCCTTGTATGACCAAAACAAAAGCCAACCTTTAGCATATGTGTGCGTAGGTGTGTGTGTGTGGGTGCGTGTGTATGTTTGGGTGTGGGTGGGTGTGTGTGTGTGTGGGTATGTGTGGGTAGGTGTGTGTGTATGTGTGTGCGTGTCTGTGTCTTTATGTGTACCAATAGCCTTCCATACACCAATCAAATTAAAACCTAGCCAAAAAACACTAACAAGAAACCAACCAAGAAGCTTAAACCTCCATGGATGATAGGGAAGAGATGTGTTTGGCATAACAAAGAAATAACCAAGTCTCTACAAATATGTCATATAAGGTCTTCATACCAAACTTTGATCATAATAGAAATTGTGAGAATTTGTGAAGAATGTGATTCTTCTTCTTTTTTGGAAAGAGTTCTTATCTTGAGTAAAGACTCAAGTGGTAATCCTCTTCATCCTTTGTTTATCTCAATGAGAGTGACACATGGAGCTTCATGTGAGAAGACATTTGATAAAGGTAACACAATTGCCATTCTTGGACATTTCTTTTCATTTTTTGCTACCTTGTCTTGCTCTATCGTTTCTATTCTTTAAGAACATTTCCTAACTACTTCAACCTTAACCTTTCACCATCCAATAACTCTATCAAATATCTCGGGAGTTATCAATCTAGGCCTTTGAGCATTCAACCAACAATCAGGAGCAAATAATATAACCAAGAAACCAAACCAAATCTTAGAACACCTTGAAACTAGTATATTTTACTATCATCCTTTGCCAATCAATATCAATCCTACAATTCAAGCAAACATACCAATTCCTTCTCCTATCCATATACAACAAAACTCTACCAACCCCACACCAATCCAATAAGTTTTCACCAAGAACACATCAACCCATCTCTAGATATCTTCTACCATCATGAAACCTGGATTACTTTTTGAAGATTCTCCTAAAACCTCTTGAAAATCCTTAACCGTCTCCTGGTCAAATCAAATACACCTACCCTACCTTTCAAGACTTTGATCAACCTAGCCCAAGCCTTTAACCTATAAAGAACTCAATCAAACCCAACCTAGATGCTATGCTCCTTTTGTAACATTATTTAGTGTCTAAAAGCTTGAGTATAAATATTCACCGTTCTCAAGACCTTCATCCAATATTTACATCATAAACTCTTACAAAACATCGTATATTTGAGTTATATGAAGAGAGTTAAGAATCAAAGCCTAATATGAATAGTCAAACAAAAACAATGTAAGATTGGTACCACCAAGTCTATAAAGTAGTTTATTTTATCCATACGCTCATTTTCATCTTGTTCGATAGTCATTATGCATAATTACATATAAATAAGATGACCAACATTATGTGTTACAATTGTTAGCAATTTGTGTTTCTCAATTAACTAGTTCAGTTTTCGATTGTGTAATACTCTTAATGCAAAATATATAAGGGTAGTTGAATTATATAACAAAAAAGCTTTTTGCATTTGTAAAAGGGTTTACGAGTATCAAAACGAGTTTAAAAAGCTTTTAATAATAAGATTAACACACGTTCTATAATACCTTAGAAAATAGCTCCGAAATAAAAACGAACCTAGAATTTAGCATTAGATATAAATAACATGACACATAAATATATACATACATATATATATATATATATATATATATATATATATTTTAAAGAGAAAAGTCCATAAAAATAGGAAAATCAATTATTTAATTTTCATTTTTATAAAAACCACCCATTCTCTCTAATAAGCGGTTCTCCCTTTTTCTCTACTTTCGCTATAAAACTCCTCCTTCCTTCCTTCCTTATCAGACTGATGATCAAAGGTTGCCCCAAAATTCCTAGCGTCGAGTAGAGCAAGAGTGTCGACCAAATTCTTGAATGGAGTAAGTTCATTTTCTGCTCATATTCCTCAAAGTCAGTTTTATATCTATTTTGTTCTTGATTAAGGTATTTTGCATGTGTCCTCTAAGACATCAGAATGAGTTCCTGTTAGTCTATTGTCCTAGTAGTGTAGTCTTATCATTGATCAGAAAGTCTTGATGTAAGTTAGGTTGCCCGTGATTTTAGGTCTTTAAAACATGTCTCTACTTTATATATGTAAGGGAAGCTAGTTTGAATGTTTTTAATAGATATTGTAATTACTTGTTTTATTAAGTATGAATTTGAATTAAATTGAATGGATGTTTATGTATGATATGATGTATTATCAATGTTTGTGAATGATATGAAATGGTGATCAAGATATAGTATCTTCAAGAAAGCAAATACCCGTGTTGTGATTGTTAGGATGTGTTTTGTTTGGGGATTTGATCTAAGGAGGTATCCTGATTCTACTAGTACATTGGAGTCATATGGTCATTTCTGAGGTTTGAAATATGAGCTGATTGGAATAGGACTTATGAATTAACCATGTGCATATGAGAACTGTATCTAAGTTTTGAAATAGGAATTGATCAAAACAGACTGTATATGACGTTTGAAATATGAATTGATTAGAACAAATAGAATGGAATATGACAGCTGCAGACATCTGAGTTTAATTTAATACACGTTTCTTCCGGATAGTGTCTTTGTATATGAGTCAGTGTATATATATATATATATATATACTATATGAGTTATTGTAACAATGTGATAATGACAATATTATGTATGAGATAAATTATGAAAGCCTAATTTGTTGTAGTTTGGTTGAGTTAGAAATTTAATGTATGAATATACATTTTTTTCAAACTCTTTAGCTTACCCTTCTTTTTTTTGTAATGATTGCTTTGTTTTTAAATCTACAATGATTACGTGTTACAAGTGAGCATAAAATTTACGACAGGTGACATGACTTCTCAATAAACTGCTAGAGAAACTTTACTTTATTTTGTGATTATATAAAGATGTTTTTGTTAAATCCTCTATAGAAAAATATATTTTGAAATATTATGATAAAGTATAGATATTTATATTTAGGTCTATTATAACATTTATTTCTAGGCCATATAATTCTTATTATATGAAAAATAAAGAATGGTACACGTCCTACAATTTTGAAAGGTCTATTATAACATTTTTATGCCATATAGTACCAAAACGAGTTTAAAAAACTTTTAATAAAAAGATCTGTAGAATTAAAAACACATAGTTTTTATATTAGTTTGTTTCAACTAGTTTTCATTAATTCACAAAAATATAAATATTTTGTACAAATAGATTTTTTGATTTTTCAAAGTACATCTTATCTTTTACTTAGTTTCTAATTGAAATTAAAAATTAATATCATAGAATAAGATTTCTCTTTCACATTGATCATTTGTAATAAACATGTAAGAATATATTACTTAATGTGCTATGTTAACAAATTATTTCTATTAGTTAACATCATTCTTGTGAAAGATTAATGTAAAATACATATCTTATACTAATTTTTAATATTAACTCTTTTAAAGATTAATTAGAAAACTACATACTCCTTAAAAACTTAAAACACTTACGATCTACTTCTAGGATTAATCTACATATATTTTTATCTTTTTATGGAAAGATATCCTTGGGAATTTGAAAGTCGATTCTTCCAACTTTTACATTCTCTTGTATGAAAAAAATATAATTAATTATGAGGTATAATATCAAATAAATACCAAAGTTTTCACTCAATTTGATATTTCTCACAAAATATTTTCTTAAAAGTATTATAAGTAATAGAGAAGAGAAATATAACCTAAATATTTTTCAAAAAGATCACAATAATTTTTATCTTCATTTAAGGGTTAAAAAAAAATAGAGAAAGGTTAAAAAATCTTGGAGAGGACCATTATGTTATTACAAATCTACTTTTCTCCTTATGGATCGCTCGGATGGATTGAAAAAAGAAAATTGAGAAATATATAATTTATCATAATTATATATTTGTCTAAACTAACTATTTCTAGAGATGAAAAAAGTCTGAAAGACATAAATTAAAAGAGAAAAAGAACAGGAACGTGGGATTCAAGTCGTAGAATTTTCAGATAAGAAAACACAGCCAGGGAGAGAAAGACTTGCTCAATAAGAAAAATACCATAGTATTGATTGTTATATTTTGTTTGTATAGCTTATTTATATTATGACATGATCGGTTACACGTCATCATATATTAAAAAATATGTTTAATAAAAATTAAATATTTAAAAAGATAAAATTAGTATTAAATTATTTAAATAGTTAATATAACTTGTAAAAACCATATATATATATATATATATATATATATATTATAATTTTATTTTTATTTTATATACCGTTTTGAATTATTTTGAAAAGGATTAAAGAAAAAGAAAAAAGCGACCTTGAAGTTAACGTAAGGAGAGTTGAAAATCCCAAAGTGGAAAGGAATATGGTTTGGTTGGGAATCTAATTTAAAGAGTAGTGTATAAAGATATTTGAATTGAATTTTTGCCCATTGGCTCTGTGGTTTCCATTTTCCACTCAATTTTACTACCGTAAACTCCTTGCAGACTCCGATTTTCAAGCACAAAACATCCATCGCGCTACCCCGAGAGAGATTCGCTAAACCCACAATTCCACCCCCCTCCGATAGCCAGAAAATAAAACGTGCTACAAACCACACGCCGTAAAACTAAAATACACAGCATAGGAAGAAGAAGAAGAAGAAGAAGAAGATTTTGAACGTGCCTGAGAATAATAACGGAATCGTTGGAGCGAGTAAGTGATTTTCGATTTCTTTCCCTTATGTAATGCATCAGAAGAAATCAGAGGTTCAGATCGGAAAAGAAAGCGTAGGCGTCTCTTCCGATTTCAATCCTTCGCCGCCTCTGCAATACCAGAAACACCCTCACCAGCGTCACCAATTTTACCCGCAAATTGAAATCGACATCTCCCCACCGCAACAGCACAGCACAGCGCCGCAGGGAACCCCTCCGCCCTCCCTTTCCAAGCAGAAGCACCTCCACCCGCACGCGCAGCCGCCTTTCTTCAAGTCGCACAACGCCGCCTTCTTTTCTGTAACGGTCGCCGCCAAGAGCGCCGCGTTCCGCGCGCTGCGTCGCGTGAGGCGGCAGCGCGCGTTGCTCCTACTCGCGGTGCCGCTGCTCTACCTCTACTTCCTCGTCTCGCGGTCCTTCCTCCTCGACCTCCTCTCCGCGATCGCCTTCTCCGCCGCGCTTGTGTTCTCGCTCAACCTCGCGTTCCCGCTGCCGCTCCGCTCGATTCGGCTCAAGTCGCCGTCGGCGGTGGTCGCGCGCCCCGCGTCGCCGCTGCCGGTGTTCTGGACGATTGGGTCGCGGCCCAAGTCGGAGAAGCGCGTGGCGTCGGGGTGCTGGGTGCAGGTCTTCGGAAACGGCGACGTTTACGAGGGGGAGTTTCACCGAGGGAAGTGTTCCGGGAGCGGGGTGTATTATTATAGTAGGAGTGGGAGGTACGAGGGGGATTGGGTGGATGGAAAATACGATGGCTATGGGGTGGAGACTTGGGCGCGTGGGAGTCGCTACCGAGGGTGTTATCGGCAGGGCTTGAGACACGGGTTTGGGGTGTATAGGTTTTACACGGGGGATGTGTACGCCGGTGAGTGGTCTAACGGACAGAGTCACGGGTGCGGTGTTCACACGTGCGAGGATGGGAGTAGGTACGTTGGACAGTTCAAGTGGGGTGTCAAGCATGGCCTTGGTCATTACCATTTCAGGTTAGTTTCTATTTTGGTGTGTTATTTTCTCTATGCTTGCTTCAATAGCTGTTATTGGGTTGTGTAACAATTGTTTAGGATTGTGTTAAGCTAACTTTGGAGCGAGTAGTGGACTTGGGGATAGATTTTGTTTTTGTATTTTGAATACATATGTTGGAATGATACTTTGTGTCTTTGATTCTTTTCGTGCTGTTGGAGGGAGGTTCTGTTACTGAATGTGAGCGTCAGTGTTGCATTTTATGTTGCTGTCAGCTTTTTTTCACGAGCTATAGTGGTGAGTGGTATTGCAGGTTTTTGTTAGAATTGAGGGGTATGTATGTATTTGCTGTTTGCTAGGTTAGTAGGGTTGAGAGTTGTTGAATATAATTTTTTTTGGTGTGTTTCTTAGAGATTCAGTTGTGTTGGTAAGGAATGGAACGTGCAAAATTCAACATACAAAAGGTTTTTAGAGTTTCGGTTTTGAAATATACTTCGCAGATTAGAAAATATCCTGGTTTCCCCCTTCTGTAGTTCAGTGCACCTGTTGATAACAAAGGATTAGCTGGATACGTCGTTCTCTATTATGAAGCCAATTTTTTAGGATATTCATTTTTAACACATCTTCAACCTTTAGAAAAGTTGGATTGCTTCAATTCCAAGCTGCTAGGTTTTTGCACAAATATGCAGTGATTGTGTTTTCTAGTTGTTAAGAATTAAGAAACAAACATAACTACTAAAATTGAGAAACCAAAGATTTATTTTAACATTAAACTATAACCTTCTATATGATCTCTTTCTTTGTATGTTTATTTGGAAGGGTTTATCACCAAAAATGGACATGGTATTTGATGTGAGACGGTGTTTATGTTTCAGACTTTACTACTGTTTTACCACTACCAACAAGTCACAGTCACAGTCTGAAAGACAATCCTGTTCTTTTGTTTTTGTCATGTTTACTTTTCCGAATAATATGGGGTTGATTTTTTACTATTCTGTCATATAAAATCTATTAAACTCCCCCATATTTGACAGGGGAGAGGGTTAGTTCTGTTGATAACTGCATCATTATCTACAGTTGGGCGGGAGAGATGGTGAGGTAGGTTTAACACGGTATGAATAATAGGGGGGAGTTTTTAGCTTTGGAGTCAGTTGGGAGGGGAGCATTAGACACTCAAATTTCCTGCAGCTGTTTGATATAGTTGTCGTATCCCATCTTTTCCATCTTACCTCTTAATTCTACGGTCATAATATTTCAGAATCAAGGAGAATGGGGCTGTTCCTAAAAGTTCAATTTTCATCTATTTTTGCATTTCTGGTCTAGCTTCAATCAACTGGTATCAAAGTTACCAGATCCAAGTATTTTTCATGGTTCATGGGATGGTCCAGTGGGAAGAGATAGAGAACTTCAAGAAGCTTTGGGGAGTAAACATGAAAATATTCTTCAAGAAAATGTCATCACTATTGACTCTTGACTCTTGACATTCCAATTTTCAATGGAGTTGGGAAACCAACAAATTCTTCTTGAAGTAGCAAAGTAGCTTGTAGATCTGCTCAAAGAGCAAGAGGTGGACAGGGGTTGGACAATGGGTCAAGTGTGGTTCAAGATTTTAATTCCATCAAGACTGTTCGAAGAAGCTTGACATTTGCTTGTTGTTCTTACATGAGCTGAGAAGGTGTTTGGATCTTGGATCAGCCCAATTAAGAAAAGAGATGGAAGGTTTATTATAGAAGAAAATTAAATAATGAAAGACAATTTAGGTTGTTAGGTTAGGACAGTTATGTTGTTAACATTGGTTAGTGAGTATTGTATGTAGGTTGGTCTATATAAAGACCAACCATTAGCTGTAAAGGGGACTTTTGGATATTGTGAATATTGACAGAGTTTACTCTGTATGAAAGGAATAGTGCTTCCTTTGTAACCCCTTAGGGTGTATGCATTGTGTAGAGAATTATTTGGTACTAAACATTGCATTTCAGTATTTCTTGTTTCTCTGTGAGTTCTGTATCTGTGTTGGATCAGTGGAGACCTAACAGAAGGTCTCCTCCTACCACATTCCTTTTGCTATTCTATGTTGATTTCAGGATGTTCTCATCCAAAGGATTGTAATCGTATGTTTCATGCCTGAAAGGGTAGGTGTACCTGCAAAAGATACTTCCATTCAAGTTAGTTGGGTGAATTTATAAACAATAAATGCTATTGAATTCGTGACTTACCTGTCCAATATCATCATATTTATAGAGTTGCATTGGGTCTTTGCTAAATGGGCCTGGATTAATATGGATGAGGGTGCTTAACCTTGTATTAACGTAATAGTATGGATGGTTTGTCTTGTATCTTATCATATGTTGCTTTAGTTTTCCGACATGTCCTCGGTAATGATTCCTAGATAGTTTCAGTTGTACGGCTCTGAGATGGTCTCTGTCATATACTGTACACCTGCATCAGGGAGAAGATACTTGCAGGTGGGTGTTATTTTGAGCTTAAACTGGTGTTGGATGGGGATGGGTTGCAAGCTGTGAAGATTGCTATGGGAAATGGTGGCAATTTTGTTCACTAGTTCACTCGTTCCACCTTCTGTGTAACCGTGATTAGGAGGGTTCAACCCCTTGTGATGCAGAATCTACATAAGTTGTTGTTTCTAAAGCCGATGACACTTTTTAAAGATTAAAGAAAATAGTTTGTAATTATGTATGTAGGTCCTTTGCGTGGAAAGGATCTGAAATCCCTTGAGGAATGTTTTTGAATGGATTGAAGAAAGAAGTTAGGGAAAAAGCAAAGATTTTCACCAGTAGAATATATACCAGAGATGATGTATTATTGATTGATTAGAAAAATAGTGTATAAACAAATGAAGGGGTTTCTTAGATAGTAACAGAGGGAAAGCTTGCAGTACTTGCCCTCATCTGAAACAAATGCATGCGGAAGTGCACCTGCACATTCTAACTGACAAGGCTGAGACTTGGACGGTTATTTTAGAAGCCAAGAAGGGGGTTCTATCGGCCAAGACCTTCTGATGTAGAGTTACTGGAATAAATCAAGTAGGTGCGTTATAGGTATGATGTGCTCTACAATCCAGATCATGAATGCAAGAAATAGGCATTTCGATTTTCAAGAGCATAAGAAATAGAATGAGTCAGTTTGCTGAAACAGTATCAAAAGTTGGTTATGCAGGGGGGAACAGAAATGACTGGGTATATTAAATACCAGAGGGAAAGCATATGACGGGAACTTTTGGTTTTGAAGTAGAGGTTGAAAGGGAGCTTCGATACTCAGATTTCCTGGAGCCGTGCCTATGTCAAACATTTGTCTATATTTCTTATTTTCCGTCTTTCTTCTTGATTCTGCTATCATTTTGATTAACATTCAGGGAGAAGAGTGATACTCAATAAACTCCATCCTTTGTTTGTCTATTTTTACCCATTTTTTAGGTACAATTTCTATTAGATTATCTTTTCTCTGATGTTGGACTTTTTGGTAGATAATGCATTGAACATTTCAAAATATACCCACTGCATTTTTCCCTGCAAATCTAACCGTGTGGTTACTATTAATTTGTTGGATCCTTGGCATGCAACAATCAGTGCTTAATCATGTTAAGCATCAGGTTATCCTGGTGTATAATGAAGCATTTCTGAAAAATAACTTTTATGCCTTATCGTTGACATTATGTATGAGATTGTCTTCCTTTTTCTATGCTTGCCATGAAAAGTTTATTTGTTGCATTTCTTATTTATTACATCTATTAAATTAGAAATGGTGATACATATGCGGGTGAATACTTTGCGGACAAGATGCATGGTTTTGGGATATATCATTTTGCAAATGGCCATCGATATGAAGGAGCCTGGCATGAAGGTAGAAGGCAAGGACTTGGCATGTATACATTTAGAAATGGTGAAACCCAATCTGGTCACTGGCAAAATGGATTCCTTGACATTCCAAGCACTCAAAGCACTACTTATCCAGTTTCTCCCGTTGGTGTCTCTCATTCCAAAGTGCTCAATGCAGTGCAGGTACATTCTATATGTTTATGACTTATTTCCCTTGGTTCTTGTTAAATGTTTCTTTACAGTTATATATACAAAAAGGTGAATAGTGTTGAATGGTTTATCTCATTGTTCACATAGGGTACTAGGTAGTATGTCATTTCTGGTTGCCACGGATAATGTTATTCCAAAGATTAGGATGATGCCCCAGACTATTATTGTACTATTATTACGGTAAAATATGTTTTCATACAATTATTATCAATTTTTGCCTTTAGTACAGTAACAAAAAGTTTATCCGTCATCATACAACCACTATAATTACGTTCGGGTTTTAGTGGCAACTGTTAGTTGTGATGTTAAATGCTGATCTGGATAGTTATGTGAAAAATATTGGTGATGTATTAATTTATTATGTTTTTCATACAATAAGTATTGTCGATTTTCATTGTTATTATAATTAGAAAAATTGACTGGTCTTGATGCAACAAATATTAATTTGTTTGGGTTTTACACACATATTCTAACTGGTCAGTTAAATACTTACGTAGACATTACCACACAGAAAATAAGTGACTTGTAGGTACTTATATGTACAACTAGCCAGGTGGCTTTTGTGCATTATTTTTAACTATGAATTTATTTAAATACAAAAGTATTGTTATATTCAGTTAAATTTATAAGTACCCATTCATTTAGAATTTTTAACCCTCTGTTGAAACTCGGACCGTATTTTGATCACCTAGATCGGAGAAGGGAGGTGAGTGAATTGACTATCCTTTGAGCATAATGCCTCAGATAAGTGCAGGTAGAGGCGTTATGTTCATGAGCATTTTTGTCGCCAGATAAGGAAATATTGGGGAGATTTTTGTGAAAGACGAGTTGCTTGTCACCTGTTTTAGAGCTCAAAGAACCTGAGAAGTTGTTTAGGGGTTGTCTAAATTGGAGGGTAGATTCTAGGATTTGGACAAGCTCTAGGGTTCAATGAAAAGAAAATTACAAACCCTTAAACCTACCTTTCAATCTCGACAACCTCGAAGCAGTACCCTAAGTTCCTTGATCTCTAAGAGGTGGCAAACACCTCTTGACTTCCACAAAAGCTCCTGCTCTAGCTAGACCCTAAGTTCCTTGATCTCTAAGAGGTGGCAAACACCTCTTGACTTCCACAAAAGCTCCTGCTCTAGCTAGACGGGGTTTGATTTCGACAAGTTGACCGAAGACATTACTCTATTCAACGATGAAATTATACTTGCTAGGGGTGGCTCCACAAACCTTGCGACTATTGAACTCACTTCTGAAAAAACATATATGACCATCAGGAAAATGGAGTCTAGTCTGCAAAACCTGCGGACTCACTTTTGAAAAAACATTTATTACCATATAGAAAATTGAGTCTAGTCTGCAAAAACTGCGGAATCACTTTTGAAAAACATTTATGACCACCAGGAAAATTGATTTTAGTCTGCAAAACCTGCTGGGTCTTAACAGATTTAATCCTCGAGTTCACATACTTACTGTGGATTTTACTAAGTATTTTGTCAAGGATCTTAATTTTTAATTTAGGGTGTTAAATTTTGGTGCTATAAATATTGATATATTTTAGTTATAAATGTTAGTAGCATGATATATTTGTATAAATTTTGGTTTAAAAAAATAAAGGAAAAAACATATTTATTTTAGTTGAATAGACGTTATTTTAAAAAAACAAATTGAACATTATTTGGCCCACTGACGGGTTAGTTATCCGCAGGCTTTTGCGGATTAGTTACGGACCTAAAAGGACCTTAAAAAATCTCATTTATTTCACAAATTGGACTTCTCCTACCCTTTTAAAATGTGGGTTTCGCGGATTGGGCTTTAAACAAGTCTACCAATTACACCTACCCTTGTTGCATTAAGACTAGTCAATTTTTGTTAGGACAGTGATATGCACAGTTATGAGAAAAAACATGTAATAGGTTAGCACGTCACAATTAATATATGTGATTAAAGTCCAAATAGAATTGCAGTTGCTGTGTCATGACCAAGCACATTTTTTAACAAAAATTGACGATACATGTATGAAAAACATATTTGGTCTTATTATTACTTGATTTATTTGATTTGTGTGTGCAATTTGAGATTAGAAATTCTGGTTTTGGATACCCCTTGCATTATGCTTTTAATTTTTGTAGTAAAATTACTTCATTGTTCTATTTAACCCTTGAGTTTGGAGGAGGGGGAGGAGTTGATAATGGTTTAGGTACAAGGTATTTGGTGTCATTACCGTGTGTTTCACCTAGAATAGGTCTTTAATATTTGTTTCAGTTTTAGCCTTTATCTTAAAAATAGCTGGAAGAAAACGGAATTTTATTCACGATGAGGATACTGTCTACAGACCGATTTTTCGACGTGTCTTGTTTGCGTGAAATTAGCTCAACCTTGTAAATGTAAAGAGAAAAAATGAATTGCAGATTGTTAGATTCTTTACAACACCGTGAGCCAATTTTCATTATAAATTGTTCTTATTGGTTTAACAAATAGGAAGCAAGAGGAGCAGCAGACAAAGCATATGAAGTGGCTAAGGTAGATGAAGGGGTGAACAGAGCTGTAGCAGCTTCTAATAGAGCAGCCAATGCAGCTAGAGTAGCTGCTGTTAAAGCTGCACAAAAGCAAATGCATCAGGTTAACAATGAAAGCTTCGCAATTCCTGTTATGTAAGAGTGTCTCAGCTGCTTTTGTATTACAAGAGAAGGTTGAGATTGTAGAAGAAAGCAGATTCACTAGGTGGCTACATTAGTTTATACAGCTTCATCCGCATTGCAATAATTGCTTTGGCATTTGGCTTTCTTTGATTTGATCTTTTGATTATTGGCTCCTAGAACCTTACCACCAGGTAGATGGCTGAAAGAAAGCAGATTTGTTATCTATATCGGCTGCGGTCCTTGTATAGAGGGAGGAAGGGTGGGCATCCTTATGGTAAAACTATTTTATAGATAAGGTTTCATTCTTTGCACTTTTTGTAAATTTATGTAAGTGCTGGTGTGCAGGTGAAACCTACAACCGGCTACTGTTGTATAATCGCTTGGTAAAATAACGAGAGCAGAAATATATAAAATAAAGAGTTATTTTCTTTCCCTAACTTGAAAGTTGTTTGGGTTAGATTTTGGAATTGTGTCCTGAATTTAATTTACTCAGGTAAACAGTTTACCAATCTTAACTTTGGAATTATGTGAATAATTTGTTACTAGTCTTGAAAGTTGGATGCTTTTGTTTATTGATTCTTTTTTGGTTTGCCTTGAAGCACCTGAGATTCAAGTGTGAAGGTTGTCAGAATGTGTCCAAAGACTGTGCAACGAGAGTTAAATGAAATTTTATTAAAATACACCAATTCTATTTCATAGATTCGGAAAATTTAGAAAATCTTGTATTTTTTTGAAGTTGGTCTTAGAAAGCCAGTTTGGATCCTATGCGTAGAATATAATGGAAATTGGATTTCATTTTATTAGTACATTAATTGAATTAATACTTCGTAATCATGCAATTAATTAGTAAGTTTTAAAAAACTTATTTTGAATCAAAACAAAATAAGAATTTTAGTGAAAGTATGGAAAAAAAAAATAAAAAATCACTCTTTCAGTTTGATTGGTTTCTCTCGGTGTAATAAGAAATTCAAACCTTTTAGTAAAAGATTATTAAATGTAGTTCACCAAGCTATCTCAACTAATGTACCTCCTTAAAAATAAGTTGATGAGTTGTCTAAGCAAACAATAATAATTAGAAATCTGTAAAATATGGTGTACCGTCTTATCCTAGCTAAAATGAAGCCTAAAATGTCTCTTTGAGAATGAAAATAGGTAGTTTCTTCATTTAACGAATCCTTTAGTTTTTAAGTCGAAAAACAACAAAAAAATAAAAATAAAAATAAAAATAAAACATAGCTCCACCAAACTATGAATTAAAATGCCTTCTCTTATATGAGTTGTCTAAGCAAACAATAATAAGTAGTTATTATATTTAAAAAATAATTTATTTTAAATTTAAAGTTTTTTATAGTTATATACATAATATTTTCAGTTAAATATATATGATAATTAGTTAATTAATTAATTTATATATTTAAATAATTAGTTATTTTTTTAGAAAAAATAAAATTTAAAATTTTAAGTAACTAATTTAATTATTTACTAAAAATTTGGTGAAGAAGTTTATACTTAAATATAAATCATTATGTTTAAAAATAATTATCTTAATATTCAAAATCATACAAAATTTAATAGATTTTAGGTGACTTTTCTACTTTCATTTATATTTTATTTATACTTTTTTTTTCAATCAAAAATGATAATACTACGATTTTCTTTTCTAAATTTTTTATAAAGTAATTGTTTTTTAGTATTATTTTGAGTTATTATTTTCTATAACTATTTTCATGTTTATTTTTATTGTTATATATGATTACTTGATTAGTGAAAACATGATTTTTTTTAAAATTAATATTTAAGGTAGATGTAAAAAGAATAATAATAACTTAAAAAGTGTCAGAAAAATACTCAATTGAATAAATGTTAAAAGAAGATTTTTCTAACTTAAATTTCAAAACATTTTAAATGAAAGATATATAATATATTTTTTAATATTTTATTATTAAAAGAAATATTTACACTACCGGTTTTAAATAATGTAACTCCACTTTATATTATAACATTTTAACAGAAAATTTGAGGGAGTAAAATAAAATTTCAGTTTAATTTATATAAATATGTCTTTAGAAATTATATTCTTAATGTAACTCCACTTTATATTATAATATTTTTAACAGAGGAAGTGACATAAATTTTCAGTTTATTTATATAAATATCTCTTTAAAAATTATATTAACAAAAAAGAAAAAAATAAAAATAGTTATATAAATTTAATCACATTCATTACAAAGATAAATAAAGAAATAAAATATTTTTGTTATATTTGAATGAACATGGTTGCAGTACCAAATGCTACACTTCTAAACGACCTTAATAATCATTACGAAAAATATTATGAGCTTAATAAAGCCTTCTCACTTATTCGGCTTAAAGTTAGAGCTTGTGACCTATCCGAGCCTAGATGTAGATAATAAAACAAAAAATATAAAATATAATCTTTTTATTCAAAAATGCGGCAAACTGTATAAGTTTATTAAACTTTTTTTAGAAAGAATGTGGACCCAATAATTTAATTGGTAAAATAATAATAATAATAATAATTTTTTTGTTAAGATTAATTTGTTAAAATTATTAAAATAAATTTCATATTTATCAAATATTACATACAACAACTTAGAAATTAAGTTAAATAATTAATATTAGAATATTTAATATTTGAATATACTTGTTTGTTTTGAAAAATAATAAATTTATAATATGAAACTAAGATGATTATCAGGAATCAAAAGCGATGAAAAATCATATCAGAACAAATACTAGTTCGATGATACAATAAATTGAATGGAATATATACTGTTTAACCTTATAAATTAAAAATAATATTCTTAAAATTGAATGACTAAAAGAAAATATACCGAAGTTGGACAACAAAAGTACATTAAGATTTTTAATAAACCTTTAAAAAATAATAGATCACAATTTATCGCATCATTAACCTAAACAACTTTACATAACCTTAAAACTAAAATAATATTTTCAAAAATTAAAAGATTAAAAGAATTTAACTAAATAATAAAAGAAATAATATTCCAATTTCGCCGTAAAAAATATTTAAATCTAAATTACAATATATGTCTCAATACTATTTAAATTCCCGTAAAGTGACCAATGTGACAATTTGGGATACGAAGGGACCACGAAGGTATCACAAAGTTCCAATCCATCTTCAAATCAAATTCAAGGAAATCAACCTCACGTCATCATAATAAAACCTTTACAAAATAAATAATAAATAAAAATGACGCTGTTGCCTTGATTCATGATCACCAACAAAACCTCTGTTAATTAGTTCGTCCACCTCCTCCTTCTTCTTCGCACCCAAGAAATCGAAATCGTACGCGAAATCTCAGTTATACCCCTGCCATCTTCCCTAACTTACAAGCCTTTCTGTGTTGGCAGTGTAATCATGTACAGCAACATGCTGGTCAACTGTTCCAACTGCCGCATCCCTCTGCAGCTGCCACCTGGCGCCGGATCCATCCGCTGCGCCGTCTGCCACGCAGTCACTCTCATCGCCGACCCACGCGCCGTCCCTCCTCAGCCCCCGGCTTCCTACCAACCGCATCCGCCACCATCCCCCTACAACCACGCGCCGCCCGGCCCCCCGCCCAACCCCCACGGCAGAAAGAAGGCCGTCATCGTAGGCATCTCGTACCGGTTCTCCAGGCACGAGCTCAAGGGATGCATCAACGATGCTAAGTGCATGAAATATCTTCTCATCAACAAGTTCAGTTTTCCAGAATCTTCCATCATTATGCTCACCGGTACACCTCTCTTCTTTCGATCGCTGCTTTTCTCTCCGTTTCCCGAGAGAAATTTTCATAGCATGTCATAATTTGGGATTTTTCTTATCTTATGAGTGGATTTTGTTTTCGTTCTCAATAATTCATGTTTTAGTGTTTATTGCATTGGTTGATTTCGTTGTAATTAATTATTTCGTGCTAACTGAGATTGAGACGCGGGAGTGTTTTTTGATTTTTTCAACTGATGCAATTTTCTCAATTAATGGAGAGTTAGTTTATTGTGATAGACTTGTTTTGTTGTTTGAAGTAATTGTGCTTCATAATTTTCAATCTGAAAATTTCTATGTGTAGCATTCTGTTAATATTTCCCTGTCTTGTTGCAGCACGGTAATTTTTTTTCACATTTCTTCAATAGAGATGGAAGGAGAATTGCTGGAGTTGAGTATCCCCTAGGGTTTTAAATAATATGGTTGTGAAATAGAGAATCGTCCTTAGTTTCCTTATTGAATAATTTTGAACATTGTCACTTAGTTCAAGTACAGTTTACCCGAATGGTTTGAATCGAAGTCAGTCACTAAACCTGCTGCCTATGTTTAAAAAGTGATACTTTGTCCCCCAGGCTTTGCTTTTGAAACATGTACAATCAATGGCAAGTTGTCTATATCCCCTTTCCGATGTAGGATATTATTCCTTTTCTACCTTTTGGTGATTGAATGTTTAATGTCTCTGTAAAAGTTTTCAAGACAATAATGAAAGTTTTTCTTTTTGTTTTTTCTTTTTTTTTTTTTCAAAAAGGAGTATACGAAAACATAACTATAGAGTCAATGGTCTAAACTATATGGCACCCAAAGCTTTAACAATGATCTGCAGCATGCCCTGCGAATATAAAAGCAAAAGAAAAAACAGGACCATGGGGGGACATAGGCCAAAACCCATGGAAGGATTAGGAAAATCTCAAACTAGGGAACCCATACCTATCCCAATTGAAATGTTCCCTTATAAAGAGGTGATTGAATCCAATCAAAAAGGCCCCTGTCACCGTAACTGGCCTGTTTGTCTGCACATGTATTACCTTGAGGGTAAATATGGTTGATTAAAAAAGAAATGCTTTTGTTGTCAAAGACATTTGCCATTCAAAAATGGATAGAAGGAACACAGGGTGGTAAGCGAACTCATTGTGGAACATTGTAATTTTCCAGTTTGCACTTAGTTTTTATGAATTGTTTCTCTATCTGAGGTTTTTAATTCAATTAATTGTATGTTACTATGATATCTGAATCTTGTATTTTAGTTATTTGCTTGTAGATAATCCAATTAATAAGCAGTTATTTTATTAATTTGGTCCTTGTGTTAGTGTTTCAATACTTTGTGTGGATACTATATTCCGATCCATCATTATCTAGGCCTTACTTTGTTTCTTTAACAATTTACCTTAGGTTCCCAACCAAAAGTTATAGCTGCTTTTGAATAAACTTTTGGTAACTCAAAACAAAGATTCATTAATTATTTATCTGATTTGATTGATTTTACCTTTTTGGTGTGTTATAAAGTTCTGATTTCTTGGTTCTTTATATAGTCTTGGTTTATACCGTTTTAGATTTATACAACAGTCACACTAGCTCTTTAACCAGCACTTGCATTGTGCTGTGCCCTTTAGAATTTGTGCAAAATCTTATTACTTGTTACAATTTTACCTGCATTTAGATAGATTGTTTAACTTAACGAATTGAGCTTTGAAAAGTCACCAATAGGCAATTGTCATTTGTCAGGCAGATTTTTGTCATTTACACTTCTAGTTCTAAGAGTTAAGTAATTAACTCAATTCTTTTCAGTTTCCTGTTTCTCAAATACAATTCTAAGCTGTAGACTCCAGTCATTTTCATGCTTGTTAATCAATTCAAAATATTGGTGCATGGCGTCCAACCTTGAAACCACTATAGTGGCATAATGGTTTGTAGGATAGGCTCTATACTGAAGTTCATAAATACAAACTAAATAATGTAAACTGTATAAAATATAAGTTCTCAAAAAAGTAAAAATATTCAAAATTTAAAGTAAAAAAAAATCATAGTCATAAGCTACACAGTCAATAACAACTGACACCTCCCAATTATCTACAACTTTGAATTGTGTATCCAAACAGAAAATATTAGTTGTCCTAAAATGCTCCCAGACTACTGAGTCAGGGTTGGCCAGAAACACAAAACAGAGCCGTGGGTTAGTTCGTTTGTGTTTAATAGAGGTGACATACGAAAGGAGTTCAAAAACTCCTATCTAATGAAAAATGGGGAAATTGCAGAATTATCCCCAAAAGATTGGATGACCAACCAACAATCAGATGGAAAGGAATATTCTTTAAAACCTTATTACCAATCAAGGTGAATATAGCTGCTAATTGGTGTGAAAGATTTATCACAAAATCACACCCGATGGCTTTTATATAGTAGACCAAGGCCACGATGCAAAATAATGCCGCAATTGTGGCACTATTACATTGAATTAATAACCTTGTTTCCATGTAACTATATTCTTTCACCTACTGTCCAAAATATATTTTGACTGTGCTCTTTTATCAACAAAGTAAATGTGACAGGAAATTTTAGCAATCACATGTTGGAGATTGGTATAACTATTTTTCAATGCGTGCTGTGTTTTCATACTTTATGAATCCTATTGGTACAGAGAAGAAGAAACACGTGTGAAACCCTTTTGACATGTAACTAGTTGAAACATGTGCTAGAGAAATTTTGTGTTCTTGGATGCATGTTGATCTCTAGTTTATAGTGTGATCACGTTGCTAACTTGCACTGTAATCATGAGCAAAAAAAATCAGCAATTGTCATCAACATGGCTGAAATGTTAGTATTGCAAACATAGATGACAATTGTTGAAAATGTGAATGCAATTCTGTTTTTATTGTAATAATAGTTGTTTATAGGCCTATAATCTTTGATTTAGAGGAAACAAAACATTCCCTACTTATCTGTAATTAATAATTCTATATAATCTCCACACAGTGTTCAAATACACGGTTTCAGTCCATCATGCGTATCTCTTTCCTTTTTAACAACAATATTTGAACATTAAAGTTGAACCTTAATAAGTTCTCATCTTACAAATATGCACACTTAGAAAAAATAATTTAATAATGCAATACGGAGATCATTGACTGAAGCAAGTAGATAACCAAATGAGGCATCCTGAATAATGCTAGATAGTCCATAGAAACAATTTTCTAAATGAGCACTTCTAGAAATAATAATTTGACCAGATGCCTTGAATGATCAACAACTTGAAGATCTCGATTGGCCAACAACAATTCAAAAGGATCTCCCGTCAAGACTGGTTGAAAGCTCTGTATGAGTGCATTCTTGAAACCAAACCAAGATTGGTTTGGATTGCATGTTTCCCACCACTGAAACCAAGATAAGGCATTTCCTTCCATTGCCACCATAACAACTTCCATTTTCTCCTCCTCTTGAACTCCTCTCAATCGGAAATATTTTTCCACTTTACCTGTCCACCCCATAGCATCTTCTCCCGTGAAAATTGGAATATCCATTTGTTTCCACTTGTGACAACTCTTAATTCCCCATACACTTGACCTACCGACTCTTGTGCAAAGTCAGGTGAAACCCTCTAGGTCATAGTAGTTACTGCAGTCAAACTTTTTCCGATCCCCTCTTTCACAAATCTTTCAACAATCTTTTGCAACTACGCCCATATTTGAATCCTGTTGCACAAGATGCGATTCCCGACTCACATCGATTTGGGTCAATCTTGCATCTAATCTGGCTAAGGTCATTGAAGTCCATTTACTAAGGTCTTCTCCAACCCTCCCATCGTGACCCCATCAGTCTTGTGTTCACCATGAGTAGTACCACAGAGCTTGGAAAGAGCACTAATACTAGTTTATAGAAACTGTATCAGAAAACTTAAGGAAGATGAAGTCTACATAAATAATAGAGACAAACGCAATATATTTCCTTCAATGTATGGTATTACAAAAACAATAACTCTGGTTCTTCGAGGGACCTATATCCTCTCAACATATATTTTTCCTCACCTTTTCTCTAGGCCCCAAAAATATATTTATTCAAACCTCTCTAATTCTTCAACTAACCCTACTGACATGGTAACTAACTCATAACTCCTTGTAACTATGTCAAATAGCTCTAGTCCCATTTCCCTTATTTCTGCTCTCATAAACCTTAGTAATAGGGGTAGTATCCTATCAACGTACTTTTTCACTTTGTAAGTGCTAAATCTGATATTAAAATTTGACATGCAATGCGTGCCTATATTTAGTCTAATAATTTGGAAGAGTTGATTATCCATTTTTTTTTCTAAAAAAAAGAAATTCATAAAGCATATATGCTAGTATTCATCATTTGAATTTCAAAATTCAGAAGAAGAAGATCCCCATGGCCCCAAATTTCCAACCAAGCACAACATTAGGATGGCGATGTATTGGCTTGCACAAGGATGTCAAGCTGGAGACTCCCTGGTTTTCCATTATTCTGGCCATGGTTCACAGCAAAGGAACTATAGTGGTGATGAAGCTGATGGATATGATGAAACTCTATGTCCCCTCGATTTTGAAACGCAGGGTATGATTGTAGATGATGAGATCAATGCAGCCCTTGTTAGACCCATTCCTCACGGAGCTAAGCTACATGCACTAATCGATGCCTGCCACAGTGGCACTGTTCTGGATTTGCCTTTTCTTTGCAGAATGAAGAGGTACCTTCTAAAATTGTCTGTTGTATCTGCCTGGTTTAACTTTATTATATTTGACTTTTTGGTTGAGTTTAGCATTGTGATGTTTGATGAAAAAAAGTTTTAACTTTGCGTTGCCGCTTCATCAAAGGGAAAAGGGTTATAAATTTATGCACTTTTTATTTAATACCAAGTACTATGAGGATTAATAGCAAATATGAGAATATGGAGGTGGATGACTATACGTGTAGGAAATATTATATGCCAGAGAAAGTTGGAGCGTCAGTTATTGAGTAAAAACTGAAGCCTTGTACATATGTAGGATAAAACCTATTTATTGCATTATTTAAATCTACTTTGCTTACTTGCATTTATTCCTTCCAAAATAGCCTCTATTTTGTGTTTTTTTCCGTTTTTTCCTATATTTTTATAAATTTAGTTTTTACTTTCTTTAATGCCTAGATTATACATATATATAGAGAAAAAAGATGGAAACTAGAGAGAAAGAACCAAAGGAACATAACACAAAATAGAGAATAGAATTGTCAAGGGTTTCTCCGCGTGAATGATCTCTCCGTTCACTTACAAAATCCATCAAATTTACAGTTGTCTCCCTCTAATCTGATTTCCCCATTTATAAAAATCTCTTCTTGCTAATTAACAAACTTGTGAGTACAAGTAATTGTCTAATGGACTAACTTACTAACAGCTGTCGTTGTGGACTCATCATATTTCCTTACGTTCCACTTATAATTTTGTAACAGGAATGGGCAATATGCATGGGAGGACCATCGCCCTAGGTCTGGCGTATGGAAAGGATCTAATGGTGGAGAAGTTATTTGCTTCAGTGGATGCGATGATGATCAAACTTCCGCTGATACATCTGTAAGTTTCAGCAAATTCAAATTGATTTATGTCTGACTGTGTTTCAATCTAGACCTGTGAGATCTGTTGTCTGAACATACGATCACTGTCTCTATAAACAGGCTCTATCAAAGATTACATCGACTGGGGCAATGACATTTTGCTTCATCCAAGCCATAGAGAAAGGTCACGGGGCTACCTATGGCAGCATTCTCACTGCAATGCGCACTGCCATCAGAGATGTTGGCAGCGGCAGTGGAGGTGGAGATGTGGTAACATCTCTTCTCACCATGCTTGTGACCGGAGGTAGTCTAAGTGCCGGTGGACTGAGACAGGTAAATGTAGTTTATTTGACAGTTGTTTGATAGTATCACAAAGCATGTTTTAACTGTTCTCTTTCTATCAGTTGCTGGATAATATGAAGTTTTGAACTCATTACTTTTATACCACCTATAAGAATTCCTTTTTATGTTTGTGTCTGTGCTAACTGAGTTTCCTAATGTTAAACTGACTTCTGCTGTTGTTTTTCATTGTTGCGTTTTGCTTCGACAGGAACCGCAGTTGACAGCTTGCGAAGCATTTGATGTTTATAGAAAACCTTTTTCCTTATGATACTCAATTCTTTATTCTGCAATTTATTTTCCTTGGCAATGCCCCTGTATACGACATTGATTACAACATTAATTAATGTATTATAAAGTAGATAGGGTCCTTTTTTGGAAGTTACTGAGGATGTGTTTTGATGATTTATGTTACCCATGAGGACTTTATATGCTTTGATAATAATGATTTGGTTTCTGCTGCACTCATTGGATTAATATGCTGATTCGACTCCTGTTTGAATTCCACGTAATAGCCGAGCATCATACTCTTTTTTCTGATTAAGTTTGGTCTGCTTTTTCTGATTAAGTTTCAAAATGTCCAATATTAGGGGTGCTAACTGATCATAAACTTCACTAAACTAAAACATTTTTTTTGATCGATTTAGATATTTTGTTTTTGGGAATTGAATGATTTGGATTAGTTTGAAGTTTGAAATTTCAAAACTCATCCAAACCGAACAAAATTAATTATTTAAATATTATTATACTAATTATGATTTCACTGTTATACGAGATAGGCCAGTGAAAGTTTATCTCTATCTTAATTTATGTCTATAAATATGCAGTAGAAGAATAGTAATATCTTTAATATATGCATGAAAGTGAGAAAAGAGTTATAAGATTATATTAATAGTTTTGGAGGGAAAAAATGTTAAAACAAAATACAATATGATCGAAGTTAAAAATTCATTGGCTTAGTTGTACCAAGAGCATTGAAAATGATCTTAAGAATTGATTTGTAGAAGGTATTGGCTTAGTTGTACCAAGAGATTTGAAAATGAGATTTGAAAATGCTCTGAAGAAATTGATTTGTAGATTTGAAAATGCTCTGAAGAAATTGATTTGTAGAAGGTATAAAATAGGATTTAATTAATTTTGATGTTCTTTTCTTTTCATTATTGAGTTCCATGATTTGCTCTAGTATGGTCTAGTTTTAATGATTATCATATTATTTTAGTGTAAGTTTTAAATTGGCAATTAGCACCCCCTAGTTTATTTTATAATAAGGACATTGTGTTATATTAATTTAATATTGTATGTTTTATCCAGTTAATTTTCTATTTTAATGATTTCAAATACGTTGACGTTGTCACTTAAAGGCTTTACTTGAAAATTGCATCCCTCAGAAATGACAATGAAAAATTACAAATAAAAAATTGTTGTGTATTAGAATTGTTTGTAACATTTTAAAATTGTAGTATATTATTCTTTTAATACTACGATTATGATAAATTTTTATATATTTTATAAATAAATTAAATTAGATCAGAACAAAGACACAAAGATTTATCTAACTCAGCAAAATTAAAAGTTTTGTCTATAACTTTTCGTCTAACAAAATTTATAAGTTCAGATAAATTTAATATTCGTCTAATGAAGTTGAAAATAAACAAACATATCAACATGAAATCTTTACCGTAGAAATATTAATAAAAACTCTAGGATTCCATTTGACACTTTTAATTCGACAAATTCTACAATGAAAAAATATGGTCTAACATGGTTTGGAAAATTTTTGAAAAGAGACAAATTAAACATTTAGAAATAATTTTTGCATAATAGATTTATGATAACATATTATTTTTTAATAACAATGAATAAAATAAATTGGAACACTCACCCACCATAGAAATAGTTACATAAAATAACAAAAATACAAAATTCCCTACAATCAACATCTACGAGTCAGAGCATAAAATGATAAGTTAAAATCCAAATACAATACTTCGAGAGCAATAATTTCAAACTAGAGCCTACATATACATCTTCAAGTATATTCCAAACAACTCCAAACAAAAATTCCTTTTGTTCTTTGATTGGATTCCTCAACAATCCTAAAATTATATCTCAATTTTCACTCATTTATTTTGGCGATTCTTAGAAGTTGGAAAGGACTCCAATAATTGACGTCCCTTATGCCAAGTATGAAGCATGCTTCCATTGTCTTCTTGTGTTCTATGAGTACCTACAATTACCTGCATAACAACCAGAACACAAAATTTACGTCCTTCCAGGGCCCGACCACACCATTTGGATCTTATAACTCATTTTCTATGGATGACTAATACACTTAGTTACCGTATCATCAACCAAAGGGCCTAACAACTTTATCCATTACATAAATTTTCTTATGTTAGGCACTGTAATGAACACACTAACCACTCTACCAAGGAAAAATAAATCTCAGGATTTTTATATTTTGCCCATAACCATTCTTTAAGTTAAGCTAGGGAGAGAATCTCAACTTCGTCAGCTATCCCCTTATTGAAAAACAACTTTTATATGATCTACGTCAAAGAAAAACAACCTTTTTTTGTACATCCAAAATCAATAATGATCATCTAAGATCCAATTAGAATTTTTTTTGTTTTCCTTTAGTATTGTGCAATTTTGATTGTTCGGTACTAAGAAATTTTTTGAAAAAAAAAAAAAAAAAAAAAAAATATATATATATATATATATATATATATATATATATATATATATTTATATATTGAAAGGAAGACATTACAAGAATTTTCTCAACGAATGAACATTTGTTTAATATTTGAAGGTAATTTGTAAAAGCAAGATTCAATGAAATAGACAAAAGTAGAATCCCAAGTTGTTTTAAAGAGGAAATTTATGCGTAATCAATCTACCATCAATCTTAAAGCTATGAAAGGTAATTTTAAAGGAAAAGAAAACATGAATGAAACCAATTCAAAGTCAAAGAGTTGTTCCAAATGTTAAAGAGTACATTTAGGGGGAGTGTATATTAGGTAGCACTACTTGCTATTGTTTTCAACAACCAAGTCAGTATATGAGGGATTGTTATACTCTACCAAAGAGGGAGACATCTGCACCAAATTCTGTAACCAGAGAAAGGGTTTTCACTCTAAATGGAGAATAAATAAAAGGATATTGATTCAAGTTAAGGTTGTTCTAAATGACAACTTCGTTGATATCCAATATGCTTATGAAGTAACTCATTCCTTCATTCCCCTTAACTGTATCAAAAAGATTAAAATTAGTTGTTAATTATTTATCTATTCCTTTAGTAGTTTCTATCCCTGCTGAAAAGGAAGTAGTAACTAGCCAATTTTGTGTAGGATGTTCTTTAACTATACAAAATCATCCTTTTTCAATAAATCTCATTTGTCTACTTTTATGTAATTTAGATCTCATTTTAGGTATGGATTGGCTAACATCTAATAAAGTTACAATAAACTGTTGTGAGAAAGTGAAAGAATTTCCTACAAAATCTCTTCCATCTCCACAATCCCATCCCTTAATTCTGTAAGCTTACTTCTTAACAGTGAAAGACTAAATTAAACTTTGTAAGCTTTAAAAGATAGACTAAATATTCTTAATCTTTGTAAGCTTTTAAAAGAAACTCATATATTCCTCTCTCAAGCAAGATTCCTTGGAGAGAATGAGAAGAAGATTTCTAAGAGAAATAAGAAAACATTTAAGAAGTTTAATTCTCATTCAAACAAAGGATAAGTGTAGAAGCGGGTAAGGAGTCTTACTTATATATGCATAAGACCGTTTTCATATTCTAATGAGTGTGGAACTTAAAAAAACAAGCTAAAATGCAGATGCAAATTAAGAAAATTCAAAACCCCTTCATGTCAAACAAGGTCCTTACAAAATATGATGTGGGACTTGAAATTGATAAGCTTTAATTTGTAGTTTAATTTCATGTACTTTTATGTTGATTTTGTTATTAATTCGGTTTGAATTTGATTTGAACTTATATTTATTTTCCTTTTATGATTCATTTTATTATTTAATAAGTTTTATAGTGTAAGAGTGAGTTTTGTTGAGAATTAGGTCAAATCTGAAGAGAGAGGTAAATGAGAGGCTGAATTAGAGGGAAGATGTAGAGAAAAGGCATAAGTGACTTCTGGCTTAAGCAAAGGATACAGTCTAGGCTAAAACTCACTTAAAGAATATCATAGTGTAGCTCTAATTTGAAGACGTTAGCGTTGCTGGGGAGAATCTAAATTGAATGTTACGAGATAACAGTTGCATGTTGACCTAATGTAAGGAAAGAAAGCTATAAAAAGCCAAAACTAGGTCAAAAGGATCATCACTCATTGATGGCTGCCGCTTGGAGGAGATCATATTTTCTTTTCTTTTCTCTTGTATTTTCCATGGCTACCACGAGTAGCTAAGTCTCTTATTCTTGGGATTGAATTTCTCAACTTTGAATGCACTCTTGACATTATGTGATATCATTAATTCCAATTGCCATTATTTTACGTTTTATTCATACATTGATTTATCTTAGAATTCTTATTGTGACTAGAAAACACTTTTTTGGATTTGGAACCAAACGTTTAATACATTGCATGGATAAGTTCAAGGATGAATTATAATGCAATGACTATTTATAACAACTATGCTTAATGCTGATTAATCTATTCTAGTAACTGGAGACAGAGCTAGGTATTTTAATTTATGAATTTTAAATCTAGAGGAATCAAATTAAATGATTTTTATTTGAATAGATTGGTAATTGGAAAAGATGATGTTAACTATATGATCAAGAGTGTATGAAAATGAGATTAATACAATTTAATCCCAAGATCTTTATTAATATAAATTTCACAAATTCAATTGTTAATTACTCTATTTTGACATTCTCATATTTCATTCAAAATTGATACACTCTCATTCCATATTTTGGTTCATAATACTTGGATACAAATTCAATTCTTAATCATAAATTCTGTTTCCTGTGGATACGATACTCTTACTTATTTTTTATATTACTTGAGTACTCAGTACACTTGCTGAACAAAATGAGTAACAAGTTTTTGACGTCGTTGTCGGGCAGCAGTGAAAAATTGGAAATTGAATTCTGTATTGACCGTATTGTGAAGTATTAATCTTCTGTGATCGTTGAACTTTTGTTAATGCAGTGATTTATGCATTTGAGAAATCAGGTGAATCAAGAGCAACTACTTTTTGATTTAGACATCAACAAGACGTTGAGACAAATTAGACAAAGGAAGAAACGTGAGCAGAAGATTCGGGCAGCTGAAAAGAATAGTGGTGCAATTATGGCAGAGGAAAATCATGAGCGTGAAAACCATCAACCAAGGAGAATACTGGGCGATTACGCTTTGCAGCAGGGGCATATATATTTTTCAAGCATTGCTATTTCTAACACAGCCCGAGCAATAGAGATGAAGCCTGTATATTTGACCCTCATCAGTAGTCACCAATTCCATGGGATTGGATCTTGAGGACTCCTATACTTATTTATCTACATTCTATGAGTTTACTGTTACAATGGGATTTGAAGAATGAGACAAAGAATCAGTGTATTTGAGATTGTTCCCGTTTTCATTACTAGGAAAAGCAAAGGAGTGGTTGAAATCACACCCTAATCAAAGTCTTATACGATGGAGTGATGTAGAGGAAAAATTTCTTCAAAGCTTTTTCCCACTATCTCGTCACATCAAAGCTAAGTCAGAGATTTCCAACTTTCGTCAAGGAGCGGACAAAGCTTTTTGTGCAACATGGGAGAGATTTAAAGTTATACTGAGAAGATGTCCTAACCACGGGTTTGAAGAAATTCCACAATTAAACATTTTTCGTAATGGATTGAGACCAAATACCAAAATGATTTTAGATGTAGCAGCTAGAGGCACGATGATGACAATGAATGTGAAACAGGCAACTCGAATTATTGATGCCTTGGCTTCCACGGATTATCAAGCACAATATGATAGACAAAGTGTGCAGAAGAAAGGTGTATTTGAATTAAATACCACAACTCTATTAGCACAAAAAAAAATATTGACATAGTAGATGGAAACATTGACACAACAGATGGCCAAGTTACCACAACAGTTACAGGTTGTCCAATCAGCACAGCCAGATACACTTAAATGGTAATTGTTCTTATCAGAGTACAGTGGGAGAGGAAGTGCGGTATATGGGAAATCCAGGCAGGCAGGCTGGTCAGCAAGTGAATTATCCAAATAATGCACCTCAAGGCTGGAGGAATACTGAAAATTAAAACTGGGAATGGAAGCAGGAAGCTGGTAATGCAGGTAGACAACCAATGTATCAGCAACAACAGTAGCAGTATCCCACACTATAAGACAAAACGAGCAAGCTGGAAGAGACTCTTGAAAAGTTTATGCAAGCATCTTTGTCAAACCAGAAAAATCATGAAGCATCTCTCAGAAATCTTGAAACTCAAATGGGAAATTGGCTAAGCAACTAGCAAATCAACAAGGAGGACAATTTTCTAGAGACACTCAAACTAACCCGAAGGAACAATGCAAAGCTATCACTATCAGAAGTGGGAAGAAAGTAGGTTCTGATGTAAATGAAGAAGCTGCAAAAGGTAGGGATGAAAAGAGGAGAAAGAAGATAGCTAAGGTAGAATAGAATCTGGCTGATATCAGTGAAGACCAATTGTTGGAAGGAATTAAACAAGCAGCTGTTATAGTGAATGAGCATCTAGGTACTGAAACCAAAGCCGAAGAAGAGAAGTTGGAAGATGATGTTGGGAAGAAAATTTCTGATGAAGGACATAATTGGAGAAAGATTAAAGTAAGCATACCTACTAAACATGTTCCTTATCCACATGCACCCTCCAGAAGAGAAGCTGAGCGTCAATTCATCATATTTATTGAAATTCTGAAGAATCTACAGATTAATATTCCCTTTACTGAGGCCTTACAACAAATGTCTTCTTATGCTCATTTTATGAAGGAACTCCTAACAAAGAAGAGGAAATTTCCAAAGGAAGAAATTGTGGAATTGGAGGCAGGTTGTAGTGGAATTATTCAAAAAGCAATTCCACAGAAATCATGTGATCCTGGAAGCTTTATATTACCAATCACAGTGGGAAATTTGTACGTTGGCAAAGCATTGTTGGATTTAGGTGCAAGCATTAATTCGATCCCACTGTCTATGCTGAAGAGAATAGAGAGGTGGAGGTCAGACCCACTCGAATGACATTGCAATTGACATATCACTCTATCAAACATCCTTACGATATTATTGAAGATTTGCTGGTAAAGGTGAATAAATTCCTTTTCCCAATAGATTTTGTAGTAATGGATATTGAGGAAGATGTGGATGTGCCTCTGATTTTGGGGAGGTCGTTCATGAAAAGAACAAAAGTAGTTATTGATGTTGATAAGGGAAAGTTGAAGGTATGTGTGGAGAATGAAGAGGTGAGTTTTAATGTATTCGAAGCCATGAAGCATCCTAATGACAAGAAGGATTGCTTTAAAATTGATGTTATTGATGAGGTGTGTTGTAAAGTGAAGATAGAGATGGGAAGCTCTAATGCATTGCTGTAATTTATCATTATACCAACAGAGGAGCTAATTGATATGGATGATAAAGAGGTGTTAGCCCTAGCTGATGAATTAGATCAAGCTAAAGAAACTGTTCAGAATGTAATAAACAAAGAAGAATTGGGGACTGGAAAAGATGTGTGGGATGAAAAACCAGAATTGAAGGTGTTGCCTCCTCATTTAAAATACAGTTTTCTTGAAGGAGATGAGAAGAAGCCAGTAATTTTAAGCAGTTCTTTATCTGCAAAAGAGGAAAGTAGGGTGATTAGTGTGCTGAAAATGAATCAAGGAGCAATTGGATGACAATTTTCTGATTTGAAAGGAATTAGTCTAGTCTGTTGTATGCATCACATTCATATGGAAGCAAAACTCAAACCTATTGCACAACCACAAAGAAGAATAAATCCGACAATGAAAGAAGTTGTAAAGAAAGATGTACAAAAATTGTTAGAAGCCGGGATGATATATCCTATTTCAGACAATGTTTGGGTGATTCATGTGCAGATGGTTCCAAAGAAGAATGAAGTGACTGTCATTCATAATGATAAGAATAAATTGATTCCTACAAGAACGGTCACAGTGTGGATAATGTGTATTGATTATAGAAAGCTAAATCAAGCAATAAGGAAGGACCATTTTCCATTGCCCTTTATGGATCAAATGTTGGAGAGATTAGCAGTAAAGGCATACTACTATTTTTTGGATGGCTATTCTGGTTATAACCAAATTATAGTAGATCCACAAGATCAAGAAAAAATAGCTTTTACATGTCCATTTGGTATTTTTGCATACAGAAAAATGCCATTTGGACAATGTAATGTGCCAGCTACCTTTCAAAGATGTATGTTAGCAATCTTCTCAAACTTAGTGGAAAAAAGTATAGAGGTATTCATGGATGACTTCTCGGTTTTTGGATCATCTTTTGATTCATGTTTGGGGAATTTGGATATAGTATTGAGCATATGTGTGGAGACTAATCTAGTGTTCAATTGGGAAAAATGTCATTTTATGGTCATTGAAGGGATTGTATTAGGCCACAAAATCTTTGAGCGTGGCATTGAAGTTGATAAAGCTAAAGTGGAAGTCATAGAAAAGCTGCCACCTCCCACAAATGTCAAAAGAATAAGAAGTTTTCTTGGTCATGCTAGATTTTATAGAATCATGATTAAAATCAGAAGAAAAATTCAAAGTGTTGCAATTCCTCTTTAAGGATTTTTTTTCAACCATGTTTGTAGGGAGGGTTATATATGACTCTTCTTCTTCTTCTTCTTCTTCAGATTTTTCTAACATTTCTTCTTTCTCTTCTTCTCTTTGTTTCTCTTCTTTTCTCTCTTCTCCTCTCTTTTTAGGATTTCTTTCTCTTTTTTTTTCTCTCTTTTCATTCTCCTATCTTTCTAGCCTTTTTTTTTTCAATAAGTAATTATACTTTTCCTCTAAATCTTTCTCTATCATAAGTTATTTTTCTCCATTTGTAAATTTTGTTTCTTTTTCTACAAGATCTTTCATTTCTTCTTTATATTTTTCACGTTTCTTTATTTTCCATCACTCTTTCTTTTTTTCGTTATCTTTATTTTCTATATCTCTATCTCATTGCTCTTTAAAGCTAGATGTTAAATTGGAGTTGTATATCTCCCTCTAAAGTTCATGATTAGGTTGTGAAGAGGTATAGTATTGAACATATTGTTGCTCTAGCTTTTAGATCATTATAGGATAATAGCTCAACTCTATCCCTGATCAACCACAATCAAGAATTTAGTATAAATCAATTTAATCAGAAAATAATAGTAAGTGCAGTATAATAAAATCAGTTAGGTGATTTTAAAAAACAGTTGATTGATTAATTGTGTAGAGGAAAAAATTATGTAAAAACTGAAACACGATTAAAGGTCAAGGAAAATAGAGGAAGAAGACAAGATTTTATTTTAGTTCACTCTTTCTCAAGAGGTACATCCAGTTTTCCTTGTCAACAAGCAAATAATTCCACTAAACACGATTGAAATGTACACTCAATACATTTAAGAATCAATATTACACCCTGTAATATTACACAAACCATTGTGCAACACCCTGTTACAGTTCTACGAATGTATACGTAAGCACCTTACAATCAATGAAATTTAATACAAAACACTTTTGCAATTAAACCAATATAAAGAAGAAAGTAAGAACAAATTGTAGTAAACTTCCATGACTGAAAAATAGTAGAAAATGGTATAGTCACAGTCCAAATAAATTTGCCCAAGATTCACTTTCTTAGTTTCTCTTAATCAAAAAATTAATTTGCCCTCAAAGAATGCTCACAATTGCACTTGAAAATTATCTCATTTTTCTGTCATAATAAAAAATGTGCTCTTACTGCTTATGTTAATTGTGTTCAAAATAGTTTTGAAGAACAATTACATTTTAATGAAAACAATCAATTGAAAATCAATTTATATCGATTATTTTGTTAACACAATTTTTAACTTATTGATTTTGAAAAAAATCCTTTATAAACATCAGTGATTCATTTTTACTCAAAACCATTAATCAAATTAGTTTGAGTTTTAAGCTTCAAACCTTTGACAACCATTAGAACTTATTCTACTGATTTGTGATGCATTCACATAACCAAAACAATACACACTAACACACTCTAAACCAGCTTCAAGTCTTCCTTGCTCTTGACTTGACTTGGCTTCATCAAACACCAAACTGCATTTTTGTCAACAATAACAATTTGTGACACATTAGTTGACAATTCAAACTAGTGAACTAATCTCGATGATATATGTGTATGTTGTCTTCACTAAGAATTGTGAATAAAACAAATTATTCTTGTGAATTAAAGTTGTGGTTGCTCTTTTGTATTTTTGTGATTCAAGCTTTGACTACAGATTAAAATGTCATCAAAATAAACACACAAAATATTTGAATCTAATACAATCAAATCTCTATACCTTTAATTTATAATTTACATTGAATTTAGATTTGTTGATAAACTCTATATCTCTTCCAAGATAAAAATTTGATTTGTTGTAGAAAAAATTGTACTTACTTAAGTCAAGTTATATTTTTAGTCTTAAGTTGATTTAATCAAAATTACAAGAGAAAGTAGGTAGTTTATATATAAAATCTCTTACACATATATCAGAGAATGTTATTCTAGACTTTTTAAAAAAAAAAAAAGAATATTTTTTAAAAGAAAAATACGTCTTAAGAAACTTAATGGTTGAAATTTTGTATTTAAAATTATATAAATAAAAATTTAAGTAAAATATATGAATTGGTTTTTAGAAAAATTAAAAAAATGAAATAAATAGAAGAATTAATTCAATATCAACTTGATTTGTTGTATTGTAGATAAAAATTTAACAAAGTACACTGAATACGTTAACCGTTTAATTAGAAGAAAAAGGAAGCATGAAGCTTTGGATATTTTATTTAGTCTTAAAGTAAATCAAAGCAATGGCTTTAGAGGGGAGGATTAAACTAAAACCATCCGTGGCTCTACAAATATCAAAACAGCAAAAAGAAACAAAGAGAAAGCTTTTTATTTAGTCTTAAAGTAGTTAATTACACCCAAAGCGTATCGTAGACACGTCTCTCAGAAGGATAAAGTGCACGATTTTTCGTGGATCGTGCTTCATTCAAATGTAGCAGATGGTAATGGATGTTTCTCAAGAAAAAACACGAATGGTTCCTTCTGAGTGATGACCAAAAGCCTGTTCCCTGCATCATCGCTAACAATCCCAACATTACCGCAGGGGCTATTGTCAGCTGTACAGAACAAAAACTTATAACTATTGCCTAAGACTCTGGTATGATAATATATGTGTAAGATAGTCATATCACTAGGTATGGATTCAACTAGCAGAGGTAGAAGAAATATATATAATGGTATCCCGAGGGACTGCTACGGAAGAAATTAAGCATGGAACTTAGTACGTCATAGATGTGCATGTTACATCTATCCCTATTGGGAATTTGAATATCATTTGTCCACTGCAAGTCTTATTAAGTGATGCAGAAGCAGGTACGTTCATGCCCACAAAGTTTAGAATTATGACTAAAAAACCAACATAACGAATTAAAAAGGAGTGAGTATGCTACTGGGATCCAATCTTGTGTGGATAGTAAGTTGTGCTTTTCATATGAGAACATCAATACTAAGGCCAGCTACATTAAACCTTACAATATCTGAGATCATCTATTGAAATCTTAGGAATACATGTGAAGATAGTGTAGTCAAGGATGTAGGGAATGAGTAACTAATGAAAGTAGTGGGATACATAGATGGAACTCTCATATTAATATTTAAAAAACTAATAAAATAATAGATAATACTAATCCAATGATAATTATACAGGCCTGAATAGGACATGTATTCCAACAGAGAAAATTAAACGGTATCACTTAAAATGTGTTTATATACATGAATATATCTACTAGAATAATCCTTATATGCAATCCAGATTCAGGGCAATTACTGGTATACATAACGATCCACTTGGTATACATAATGAAACACTTGATAGATAGGTTCATGTTAATAATTCAAAGTTGAGACAATACAAATCTACTAGAAAAAATGTTTCTCAATCTAGGCATGTCATACATCATACTTTGTTAAAACATTGAGACACCCAAATGCAATCATGTTTAGTAACTGGTAAGAAACTAAAAATAGCAGAATTTCATTGACTTAGACACATGAATAAAGACTCAAACAGGGTTAAAGGTTAAACTACAACAAAAAGCCTATAAAAGTAAGATTAGAATTATAAAATAGATAACAAAATATAGCAACTTCAAAACATACGAGTATCAAAAAATGCTTAAAGGCAAACATAAAACAAGAGTAGTTATTATGTCCTAAACAATTTTCCCAACACCCTCATAAACTAAATAAGTTAAGAAAATATAATCAAGTGGCATAGTATAAAGCTTAGAATAGAAATACAGTATTCATAAACCACCACCCATTAATAGAAAAAACATCTATCATGACGGGATATCATCACGATTAAGAGAAAACCGCAATTAAAAACAATACGGTGACATTTTTAAAATTAAGTACAAACATACTAGCGCGGTTGGTGGAAGAACCGCGATGGTAAGAGAAATACCATCGCGGTTATTTTCAAAATCGCGATGGTATCTTTCGTAAAAAAAAAAATTATTTTACCGGCGAGATACCATCACGGTTTTGAAATCAACCGCGATGGTATCTCTCTTATCATCCCGCTTCTCTTACCACCGCGATGGTATTTGGGATCGTAAGGCGAGAAAATTGGATACTGCACTCTGGAGTTTGGAAATACACTCAGCAACATGCTCTCCCTTTCGCCTTCTTTCGCTGCAAACACTCATACTCTCAAACCCAATAATCCATATAATCTCTTTCTCATAACTTCTCCATCCTTCACCAACCCTTCTTCCTTCAAGAAGCCCCCACCGCCGCCGCAGCAGCAAGTCTACCAACCCTTCCGCCTTCCGCCTTCCGCCCGAACCCCTCCCTTTGCTCCTCTCCTCCCACCATCAAGGAAACCACTGACATCTCCGGCGTCGAACAGAACCATCTCATCGTCGCCGCGCAGGTCTGCAATTCCCTCGTTGAGTCCAAGGCCGAGCCCGACCTCCTCGCCTCCTTCAAGATCGACTGCTCTGAGCTTCTATACGAGATCCGACCTCCATCCGCCTTCAAGATCTCATAGGAACCCGTCGGAGCAGTGGAGTTCGGGGCTAGAGTAGGCGCTGCGCGTTGCGGAGACTGAGAGGGCAGATCTCATATTGGAGGAGTTGCGTTGCGTTGTGAAGACGCTGTTGGAGGAGTTGGACGGGAGTGAAGAGGAGGATGAGGTGGAGGTTGAGGATTGAGGAGGTGGCGGAGGCTAGTTCGATGTGCGGCGGAGGAGAGAGAGGTATTGGAGGTGCCATTTGAGTGTAGGAGTGAAGGGAGTTTGGGGTGATGGTACTGCTGCCATTTTTTTTTTTTTTAAATAGACATACCAACGCGGTTGTAGAGAAAAACTGCGGTGGTATGTTATATGTTATATAACCGCGGTGGTATTTTCAGTATTTTTTATCGTGATCAGATTATAAATCTTATATAACAGCCATAAATGTGTTTTTTTACTAGTGACCACAAAATTTGATGACCAATTCATGTAAAAGTATCTCAAAACTACATACGCCCCTATTCAAATACTTGTTTATTCCAATTCATTCGCATCAACTATCAATAATGTAGAAAAGAAATAGTAAAAATGGATTAAAATAGAATAAGAAGTACCAATAAGATTTACTCACTCTTTATTCACTCTCTTTTTTGTCTCTATGTTGCAAAATAAACCTATTTATTTGTATCATTTCTATTTTTACCCTCTATGCTCTACCAAACTCACCACAAAGGATAATAAAGATTCCAATTAATATAGATGATGATATCAACCATTTGTCTAGTCTTATATATTAAAAAAAATTATGATTTATACACCACATTTACAAATCAATAGTCCTCATTTACAATCAAATGACTGGAACAATATGTTTGGAAAAATGTTTTATCGTTAGGCACCAAATATCGATTAAGAAAAAAAATAGGAATTACACTATAAATTGACCCAAAACAGACAAAATTTCATATATACTATAAATAAGTAACATCATATCCAACAACAAATTAAAAAATAAGCGTAAGCGAAATGCATAAATATGAAAAGAAGAGAATAAATCATAAATTATAAAGCTTCTGCTAAAACCTGCATTATTTCATGAAGGTACAAGTCAGTAGTCTTACATTAAATCAAGTCAGTGAAACAAAATGATACCATGCCTTTGAGACGTGCAAAAAATATATCTAGATATAATCAAATAAAGAGAAAATATAGTATGAAGGGCCTTAACTAAAAACACCATACAAATAGGATTCAATCAATTAAGACAAAGAAATTTCTAACAAATAGAATTATGAAGCTTCAACTTTAATAGTTGAAACAAATTGTTTAAATTAAAATTAAAACAAATTGTTTAAATTAGGCACATGAGAGGCCTCTAGATGGTTGTATTCTCTTGAATAATAACTGGAATAGGAATGACAGAGGATGAATAGCCACCAATGTAAACTTTGTTTGACAAAAAACTACAAATATTTAATAATCAATGTAAAAAAATTTATCTACAAACAAAACCAAAAAAAAAAAAGGTAATGATTATGAAATAAAGAAACAAAAGAAAAAGGATGAACACCTTCTTGTGAAATTGTTAGACCTAGTGAAGAGGTATTCAGTCACTTTGTTAAGAACTAAACTCTATTGTAGCATAAGTAAATCCAATGAAAATCAACTTAAATCAAAACTAGAAATTATCCAAATTACCGCAGATTAGATGCGATTGTTGATGACGAAGAATCAATGCGAAGAAATTACATACCTACGAGACTTGAGGTTGTTGATGACAGTGACAACGACAAGCACAACCGTCGCGGTTGATAGTAGACTACGAAGACGACGACAACATTAAATTTTAAGAATATGTGGTGAGATGTGTAATCAGATTCCAAATTGCAAATTATTGTGAGAGGATTTTGAAGAAAAGAAGAGTTTGATTTCTTCTGTGCTATGCTATACTATGAAGTAAATTGTATTATGAAGTTGAAACCCTATTTTACTTTCTTTGCAATAATGAAAAAAGCCAAAAGAAAATGTCAAAGAGAAGAAGCATATAGTCAAATAAATAATAATAATAATAATAATAATATATATTAACTTAATGTATTTAGAGTAATAATTATTTATAAAATATTACAATATTATATCTATATCATCTACGCTAACATTTATAATAAAAAAATGTTACTATAATAGTTAAAATTTATCTACAGTACCATTTTAAATAAACGTAACAATCAAAACGTTACTAAATACCATATATCCTGTAGTGCCTAAACTTATTACCTAAGTGAATTATTCATATTCCAACTTTGGATATTTTATTCATATTCATATTACCTAAGAAGAAAACGGAAGCATGAAGCTTTGGATATTTTATTTAGTCTTAAAGTAGTTAATTACACCCAAAGCATATATCGTAGACACGTCTCTCACAAGGAGAAAGTGCACGATTTTTCATTCAGATGCAGCAGATGGTGATGGAAGTTCCTCAAGAACAAACACGTATGGGTCGTCCTGAGTGATGACCAAAATCCTGTTCCCTGCATCATCCCTAACAATCCCAACGTTACCGGAGAGACTGTTGTCAAGTGTACGGAACAAAAGCTTATACCTATTGCCTAAGACCCTGTGAATAGAGAAGGAACCGCTCACTGTATTTGTGTAGTCAACTTTAACGACGGTTCCTTCAGGCTGACCCTCAACAGCGACCCACACAAGAGAGCGTTCAAGTGTAACAAAATCTACGAAGCTAATTGCCACTCTAGAGCCTTCAGGGATAAATTCTGAACGGAATGGCGATGAGATAATCACTGGAAGCCCTATAGAATCCTCGGAAGATTGCACAACACTGAGAGGGAGAGTTTCATTTCCAGTTTTGATTCGCACAATTCCGCCGCCGCTTGAAAATAGGAATGACAATATATGGAATCTGCCACCATTTCTAACAACGTTACCATACATGTCGGTGACAGGTTGAGCGGTGGTTGAAGGAGGGTACAAGGTTAGGGCAGAAACAAGGAATAGAGCAAAAAGCGTTGCACTCGCCATTTCTATTGCTGGCTATTTGTTCAGTTCAGTTGTGTAAATAAGGAAAGATGGGACAATCCATTTATAGAGCTAAGTGGAGGTGATAAGGTCAACATTTTTTATGTATAGAAATAAATAGAAAATCCTAAACCTTTTAAACATGTGAAAAAAGATTTTTATAATAAATGGTCAACGTAAATAAGTGTATTTTTGTTTTTTTATGTTTAATCTTTTCTTCCCAACAGAAATATGCTCCGCCATGGTCTCTTATTTAAAATACTAGGAAGACAAAAGAAACAAAGTTACCAACATACTAGGAGACAAATCAAATATTTCTAAAAGCAGCATGCATCCCCCTTATACAGAATAGCATCTGCCAGATAAAAATATGCAAAAGAATGAAACATATCAAATATGAATGATAATAATTGATAAAAGAATACGTTGATCAATTATCTAGGAATAAAAACAATTTATCAAAAATTTAAGTGCCTCGAATAATTAATTAAGAATCGGTTAAATCCTCTAAGAATCGATTAAATGTATTAAAAGAATGAAAATTTCTTATAAATTTAATCTATATATATATATCAATCAATGCTTTATACTTCTTTATCATCCATTTTGGAGTCCTAACATATTGAAATATGAAATAACAAAATAAAATAAATTATAATCAATTCAAGATAATTAGTATGTAATATTAATTTTAACCACTTATATTATTATATTATAAATTAGTCATTAAATTAGTAACTAATTTCATTATTTTATAGATCAATAAATTAGTTTCTAAAATCAATTTTTTCTTATAATGTTAGTAAAGAAAAATAATCAATTGTCTACAGAAATAGTTGATTTATTTTTCATGCAGAATCAGAAATTATGTATATTTGAGACACCAGAACACTATGAAGAACCCTAATTCACGTCTACAATAGTCCCAAAACACCTTGCAACCAATAAAATAAAAAACAAACACAACTTAAACCTACACTTTTTCTCGTGAGAAAGTGATCCCTTTGATATTGTAATGTTTATGTCGAAATCAATTAATTTGTTATCATAATTATTGTTGGCATATGAGAGAGGCATATTTCCGAGAACATCCGATAAATATGAAATGATTGCAAAGTTAATTAGCAATTACGTGGCTACATTGTATCTATCTAAGCGATTGTAATGCTTGGCACCATCATACTAGCAGGTTTGGTTGTATCCATCTTGTCGCATCACCTTAGAGATTAAATTAGGTGCCTGTTTACTCTTTGGCGCCCTTAGAGTTCGCATGCCAAAAACGTGTTGTTCTGCGTATATTATTTAAAAAATTTATGTATACTATATAGTTAATTTATTAAAATTTAATTATCGTATAGAAATATTTATTAATATGAATCTTGGCTTGGTAAAATTATTAAAAAAATTATTTAGTCATTGAAACAATTTAAAGCTGAAAAGTTATTTAGTTAGGGCACTAATATAAATTCACTCTGTAAACTAATATAGAGAAAATACTTTATCATTGAAACAAAAAAAAATCTAGACTATTTTATAAATTAAAAATTGCATAAACAACAATCTTTATAAAGAGGAATAATGGAGTCTTAAGACTCTATTCATAAAAAAGAACAAACGTTCTAATAGCTGTATAATCAAGTAAACATGATCATATAGTAAGAACAAAGAAAAGCAACATAAAGATTGTATATTTGGTTTAGGCAAAATTCGGACTATGTTTACTCTCTCTTAAGCACATTGTTTAAAAGATTTCATTAATTAAAAGACTTGATTACAGAGAGTACATAGACATCTCAAGATTATCCTTAGTACACAAACCCGTTAACATAAACCTCTTTAGATTATCTTTCTTGATTTGCCAGATATCGACAACTCTACAAAAAAAAAAAGAGAGAACACTCACAAATAGTATAATTTAAGCTTATAATGGTATAACTTCACAAAGTGAAGAATAACAGGATTATCCCACCACCGAAAAAGTAGGCAATTAATAGTGGATGGGATTTCAACACTCTTGAATTTGTAGCTCTCTGATAGCAATGTAGATTATATATCTTGTTATAAGAGATATTTTATCTTCGTCTTTGGACTCCTTATATAGCTTATTGGGTTAGACCGTTATTGCTCTAAATAGCATGGTATCATTCTACACAAAATTCTAACTATGATCTTCTTCGTTAATTTTTGTAGATGTTTTAAGAAGAAACTTCAGATATGATCTTCAATCTATATTTTGTTCTGAATCCGTTTAAGGAGACAATTTAAACATACTTGTAATATATTGTATTTAATTCCAGTTTCTAGCAAAATAAAAAAAGTATTTTGTTTCCATATAAAAATGATAGTTAAACATTAAAATGTATTTCCATAAAATGTTTAAATCTCGTGTTTTCAACTGATTAAACTAAATCCCGATAAACAAATAATTGTTGGATTAGACAATATATCTTGAGCTAAAAGGTATATATGCTTTGATGTTCTACTATATATTGTAGTTATACAAAAACACATTTTAGAACCATTCAAATGTTTAGATTTTGCAAAAAAATAGATTGTATTAAATTTAGAATGAAAGTTCTTAACTACTGGAAAGTGTTATTATGAAGTGCAAAGCAAAATCTCCGTAAATTCTATATCAGAATCAATCAATTAAAACAAGCGCACAGATGCAAAAACAACAAGAAACAATTTACTGAACCACAGTGATAATCAATTGAAGTCAGTGCACAAACCCTAACAGTTCAGGAATAATCAATTCATTGCTAAAGCAATTAACTAAAATCAAAGAGTAAATCAACTCAGTCAAGAAACAGTAAGAACACTAGTAAGGTATAAGCACACTTTTCTCTCTTAGAAATCACAAATGTTTGCTCAAAAATCTTAGAGATGTTTTTTTTTAAGTCAAAAATCGCGTTCAATCTATTTATAAGGAAACTGGTTTTTAAATCTGTCAAAAACTCAATCGATTGTATCAATCATTCAATAAATTGATTTTTCTGTGACTTAGAGGAAAATCTAGTAAGTTGAATTCTGAAAACAGTTTACTGAATTACTCTTTGAAATATGTTTTTCAAAATATTTTAATCCTCATTTTAGAACATTTGTTAAGCAAAATAAATTTTGGAGCTTACTTTGAGTGATATCTCATGCAAATCATGGTTTTATACAAAAACCACACTCTCACATACTCTCGACCTAAGTCTTAGACCAAAACTCCTGTCAAGCTCCATGATAGCTTCAAGCAATCCACTTTGCAAGCTTTGATCCATGTAGACTTCATCATATTGTTGGCTTCATCAAATCACTTAGCAAGCCTTGGTGCTAGCAAACTCCCTCAATTTGATGAAAGCAAACAAGTGTGTGTTGAGTTGCATTAAATTTGACCTGCACAAACTGCACTCTAAAACAGTTGATTAAAATTTGTAATCTCAACAGGTCTAGAGAAAATATAATCCAGAAATCATTTCCAAACCAATTCAGATCATATAATCCAGAAACATGTGATTGCTCCCCCATACTTTGGTACCCCTTCAAAGCAATAGAAATATTATTTGATCTTGTGTTCAATTGAGGTCTGCATTGGGCTTATCACTGATGCACTTTCACTTCTTTATTTGATGTTTGGTTGATCTTTGCAAGGCTCCTTTCATCTAACATTCATCAATTCTTATCGAAAGAAGTGAAACATCTTCTCAATGTTCTTTTTGTTGTTCTCCAATCTTCAACAAAAGTATGTTACTCTTGATGATTAATTTCATATTATTTAATAAGTGAGACGCTGGTATCATCTTGTATTTCTCTTAACATATACAACTTTATGCTTTGTTGGTTTAAGCATTTAATCAAAATTGCAGTATGTTAAACTTTTGCCTTAACCATAGATCTTAGAGTACTCATGATAGTTTGCAACCTAACTATGATAGACTAGATGGTTTCGTTCTCCTCCACAAAAACATCTCATAGTGACATATAAACAGAGGCAAAATATTTCTCCTTACATCCTTTGAACCTTCATGGGAAAGTGCAAAACTTCCCATATCAACTTTGGACTCGGATGCACTTTTTCAATCTTCTCTTAAAACAGAACACATATTAGTATATATCTAGCTTTGGCATTAGGCTAATATTTATATCTTTGATCTTTAGAACATGTATCACGTGTTAAATGTAACACCCTTGAAATGTAAGACCTTAAAAGTTTATAAATGAATTTAGTTTTCAATTTTACATCAATTTTTTTGTGTCATATGTGAGGAATAGATTACTTGGAACACAACTATCATCTGATGTGTATCTTTTAATTTGAGAAAATTGATGTGTATCGTTTGACCTTATATCACTAGCTCTATAGTTTTCAAAATTTTCAGTGTATTTTAATTTTAGAGAGATGAATTCATTTGTCATAAAGTGAAAAAAAAAGATAAGTCTTGAGGGATAAAAATTTGAACTATGTAAATGCTAAGTATAAACCTAACTTATAATAGGTTCCATGCAAATATATCTTTACAGTTAATAGAGGTCTTGCAAATGCATGAGATACATTTATACAACTCACAACAAAAAGAAGTTCGAAAAAGGAGAACAAAAAACTAGGATAAGGGAAAGGAGAGGTAAGTACACAATAGTATTTTTGTAATTTTGATGAGGTATTCCTAAGCTTCATTACTTTTAACTATTTCATTAATTTTTTTGAATTTAGTTATTTTTTCAATAATGAATTCAATTATTTTAATATTAATTTTTTTTGAATTTAGTTATGTTTTTAATAATGAATTCAATTATTTTAAATTCTATTGTCATAGAATCATAAATACTTCATGATCTACAACAAAACAACTTTAATAATATTAAATGTCTCTTATGGTGATTTTATTATGTGATTGAGTCCCATGTGACCTATAATGGAGGATTTAATTTCTTGAAAATTAATTCACTTGAAAATATTAGAATATTATTGTTTTGGTGGTCAAAGGGTAATATTGTGATTCCTCAATTATGCTATGCTAACTAGTCATTACTGATTGTCCTCATGACTATTTGTGTGTTTTTTTTTTTAAATTTAATATCAATAATGGGATTCTGCATAACATCCTTAACATACTTCCTAAAAGACTTATAATCAAAAAAGATATTTTTGTTATGGTTATGTTATACTTACCTTTAATAGAAAATTTTAGTGTCAATATAATCCAAATTAGTTATTATATCTTGATATTCTAATATTTTGAATAATTAGCAGATGAAGATGTGAAATATACTATATAAATAACTTATACATAGACACACATGAGATTTCAATCGTTTATCATCCATCAATAATTAATATATATATATATATATATATATATATATATATATATAATTCTTTAAGAAACAGTAATAATCTTCAATTCTATTAATATTACATGATTAATAAACTTTTGAATGTTATAAATCATTATTGTTTCGACATTACTAAAAGTCTTAATTTTAAAGTCTTAATTTTAAGAGGGATTTTCTAATTGGGGTTATAAAACCTCAAATAAAACACAGACATAGTGAAGGTTTTCCAAAACTCTGGTAAGTTCGCGCGTTTTTTAATTAAACTGCAGTGAAATTTTATCATTTTACTCCTTTTTTAATTGTATTTAAAATTCCTAATTTTCGTACGCTTCACTTCGCCACTAGAAGGGTTTATTCAAGGTGCATGAAGCTGGTGGAGAGATTTTCATTCCAACTCCAAATCATTTCTAACTCACGCTAGTAAATTATCTCAAGCTTTTGTAAGTATAGGTAACTTTGGTATTTCATATCCCTAATTTACGTAAGCTTCACTTCACAACGTAAGCTTCACTTCACAACGTGCAAGGTTTTCTTCCAGGTGCTTGAGACTCGCAGAGAGATTTTCATCTCTAACTCCAAATCACATAATTAAATCATTTTCAACTCACACTGGCAAATTGTCTCAAACTTTCGTAAGTGTTGGTAAATTTGGTATTCCAAATCCCTAATTTCCGTAATCTTTCACTTCATTGCGCGTAAGGGTTTCTTCGAGGTGCTTGATGGTGGCAGATAGATTTTCATCTCCAACTCCGAATCGCATAGTTAAATTATTTGCAACTCCGAATCTTGTAAGGAGGAGGCGCATAGATTCCAGGTATTTGGGTTACACTGGTACAATAAACAAAAGGGGACAGAGTCAAGGGAACTAGGTTAGTGGGCTCAAATGTATTTTTTTTTTTTATGTTACTGAGTGTTTTCACCATGAGCAGGATATGGTTCAATGGACAGAAAAATTGAGGCAATGCTGAAGCATTGCATTATTTGAAAGTAATACCCAAGTAGGTGCCATTTATACATAGTTTATCTTGTATTTTCTCCTGTTGAGATATTTCAATCATTGGCTGTGTTGACTATAGAATAACGTTGATGTGATTGTCAGTGTTACTTTTAGTTGTTGGGTCCTGTTTTAGTTTCTCTTGTTCGATAGAGTATGACTAATTGTCCAACTTCTGCGACAAAAATTACTACTCTAACAGTTGATTCTATAATGACTCATGAGTCATGATCAACAAAACTCTGTTAAACCCTTCAATTTGGGGATCTAGGTTTTTCACTATCGTGGGAGTTTTGGGGTTGTTGCTTTTGTTTTCTTTAATGGAGGATAATTTAATATGGAAAAAATAAAACAAAGATAAAATAAAGAGAATGGAGAAAGTAACCTCGAATCAATTTTGACATCTCTTAATTTATATCGTATTTAATAATGTAAAATTAATTTTTTAAAATCAATTTTACTTAATTTCAAAATACTAATTTAAATTAATTGAATATTTGATTAATATTTCAGTCATTAAATTAAAAAATAATTTTTATTCACTAATTCACCTATTGATATTGCCGGTATGTTTTAATTACTAATTTAAATCATTATATAATAGTTTTTAAATAGTGAGCCTTTCTAGATTGTCTTGAGTACAAAAATCTCTTTAGATTATAATAAGTATAAAAACTTTTAGAGATTATTCTTCTCAATCAAGACTTAAAAAGAAAGACTTAAAGAAAAAGAGAACACTTTTCTAGAGATGATAATTTATGCTCACAAAGTTATAAATTCACAAAATGAAGACTTGTGAATTTGTATTTTTCTAATGATAGTTGCTTTCTGCACGATACAAAAAATACTTCCTGCATTTAAAATTTTTTCAAAATACCAATAATGTCTTTATTATTTTATATATTAAATAAAAAATTTCCAAAATACCAATATTGTCCTTGTTATTTTATATATTAAATAATTTTTTTTCTCATATTTACATAAACATCTCTCTTATATTTTTTGTTAACAATAATAAAAATAATGTTGGATGGTGTTAAGATATTTACAACAATTTAAAAAATTCAGTTTAACACATTATTTTCAAATATTTAGTTTTATGATAACTAATTCAATATTGCTTAAAAAAATATAAATATTTCTTAATATTTATTAAATTTTAACTGAGTATGAGAGAAAAAAATCATTTAATAAATAAATTTTAAAATAAAAATAATGAAAAAATTGTTGAGATATTGAAAATTTGTTAAGTGCAGGATGTATGGTGGAGGAAGACTGCCCTTTCTAATAACAATATAGATTGTAAAGCTTGTTGTAAGTGACTCTTGGATTATACCGTTGAGACCCTAAACAATAAGGAATGATTCTACACAAAATCATCTTTGTAATCTACTTTTGTAGATGCTTTGGAAACAAACTTATGATAGAAAGATAAGCGATATTCAAATTTAGAAAAAAGAATTTATTATAAAAAGTAACTATAAAATAACCCTAAAATTTGATAAAAATAAATGTTATAAATCTTTATTTTATGAGAATCAAAATGTTACAAAGATAGAAAGACTGTGTCCCAATATCAAAGAAATAACCATATGACACTTGTGGATATGGATATTTCCTTTCGAAATGTTATTGCTATTAATGTATTTAGAGATAATCTTTCTATAAGATAGTGTGGAGAGATATTCAAAAAATAAATTAACATATAAGTTGTTATTTATCTTTTGTTTGTCTTGACATCCCAAGTAGGGCCAATATCAATTGCAATTAAAATATTTTATTTGTTTTTAGTGATTTTAGTTTTATTAATTTTTAAATGCCTTTAATCTATTTTAAATATCTGCAAAAAGAAACGAAGAGAAAGCTTTGGATATTTTATTTAGTCTTAAAGTAGTTAATTACACCCAAAGCATATATCATAGACACGTCTCTCACAAGGAGAAAGTGCACGATTTTTCATGGATACTGCTTCATGTAGATGTAGCAGATGGTAATGGAAGTTGCTCAAGAACAAACACAAATGGGTCGTTCTGAGTGATGACCAAAAGCCTGTTCCCTGCATCATCCCTAACAATCCCAACGTTACCGCAGAGGCTGTGGTCAGCTGTACAGAACAAAAACTTATAGCTATTGGCTGAGGAGGCTCTGTGGATAGAGAAGAAACCTGTGACTGTATTAGGGTAGCCCTCAACTTTAATGACGGTTCCTTCAGGCAGACCCTCAACAGCGGTCCACTCAAGAGAGCTGCCACTGATAAAGCTAATGAAGACTCTACTGCCTTCAGGGATAAATGTTGAACGGACTATTGCCGTAATAGTCAATGGAAGCCCTGAAGAGGTCTCCAAGGGAGATTGCACAACAGTGAGAGGGATAGTTTCATTTCCAGTTTTCATTCGCTCAATTCCACCGCCGATTGGAAATATGTATGGCAATATATGGAATCTGCCACCATTTCTAACGATGTTACCATACATGTCCGTGACAGGTTGAGCGGTGGTTGAAGGAAGAGAGCAAAAAGTGTTGCACTCGCCATTTCTTTTGCTGGCTATGGAACAAATTAAGGCTTTTATCTTCTTTGTTAGGTTTAGTTGTGTGAATAAGGAAAGATGGGACTATCCATTTATAGAGCTAAGTGGAGGTGATAAGGTGAACATTTTTTATGTATAGAAATAAATAGAAAATCCTAAACCTTTTAAACATGTGAAAAATATTTTTATAATAAAGTTTGCTCCGATGCTCAAAATAAATAAATAAGTGTATATTTTTGTTTTTTTATGTCTAATCTTTTCTTCCCAACAGAAATATGCTCCGCCATGGTTCATGCTCCTCTTATTTAAAATACTAGGAAGACAAAATAAACAAAGTTACCAACATACTAGGAGACAAATCAAATATTCTAAAAGCAGCATGCATTCATTCTCCTTACAGAATTTTCAAAATATTATACAGAATAGCATGCGCCAGATAAAAATATGCAAAAGAATGAAACCTATCAAATATGAATGATAATAATTGATTAAAAAATACGTTAATCAAATATCTAGGAATAAAAAAAATTTATGAAAAATTTAGGTGACTGGAATAATTAATTAACTTCACTAATAATCTATTTTCCTAGAAAAAGAAAACTCTTTTATAAGGACAGACGTATCTGTAATAATCGGTTAAATCCTCTAAGAATCGATTATATGTATTAGACAAATCAAAATTTCTTATAATTTAATCTATTATAAGATATATATCAATCAATGCTTTATACTACTTTATCATCGAATTTGCAGTTCTAACAGATTGAAATATCAAATAACAAAAAAAGATAAATTGTAATCAATTCAAAGCACTGAAACTTTTCATATAGTCATCAATCCAAAATGTATTCAATCACAAATATAATCAACTGTTTCCAAATTTTACTTTTTCATATGTAATAGAAAGATTTTTAAGAATGACCGTCTTCGATAAATACCTCCAGCTTTATAGAAACATGTATGTAAAATAAGTGAACAAAGTAGTCCATTACAAAAAATAACACATGTAGAGAATTAGTCTATCAAAACAAACAGAAAAAATTCAACTAGATACGCTTTTTATGTTTGTGCCCTTTCATGTTAGCAGCATTGATGCTGCTCTTGGGTTTCCAAGAATATTTTAAACTTGGAATTTTTAAAACAAGAAGAATTTGTTTTATGACTCTTCCTTTAAATAATTAAAGCATGATGAAAAAGGTCTACTAAATAACTTTTTTCTAGTTTATATTTTCTCATTGTAAACTTTGTAAGAGTTTTCTTAATATATTCAACTTTGCTTTTATAATTCCTGTAATTTTTACAATTAAAAATTTCGACTTGTAAAGTTTACAATGATTAAATAACTAAGAGTTTTTGTGAATGATTTCTAAATTTTCAAAATAAGAATTTAGATTCTCATTCTCCTCTTCTAAGTGTTTCAATCTGTCTTCTAAAATCTTATAATCCATTTTGAGCTCTTTCTTTAAAAAAGTTAGTCTATTTTCTTCTTCTTGCGATTCTTCCAAAGGCATCAAGAATTTTATAATATGTAGCTTGAATAAAGTTAGAAGTGTGATCAACATCAACCATGATGCATGTGTTGATATCTATATAGTTGTTACTGCTTTTTGAGATATTTTTTGCATTCTTGCACTTTGAGACTTTGAAGAACTCTTCTATATTGAGTGCAAATCTATGATGTTTTTCCTCTAGCTTTGTACTGAACTTTTCTATTTTCTTCTTCAGTCTAAGAGTTGAAATCATTCTCAACCTGCATATTGTTAATGGTATACATAGGAATGTATGGTCCATTTATAATAGCACACGATATCCCTCTATCAATTGATTCCACAAATATTTGTATTCTTCTTAATCTTTTAATCTTTGGATGTCCATGAACTATTATAAATAGAACTCCAACCTTTTGTACAAATCATGAAATGGTGAATTAGAGAGTGAATGAAAGCACCTTTGAAGGTGTTTCTAGAAAGTTGAGTTTCTCCTTTTTATTGTTGTTTGATTTCTTATCTTACGAAGCCTTCTCAAGTGGTGGCTCCTCTTTATCCTTGGAATTCTTTCCATAGGTGACGAAAATAATTTTATGTTGAGTTCAAGAAGGGATTGATTTGAACTTTTAAACTTTTCACAAATATGATATAAAAACCAAAGGAAAGAACAAAATCCACTAGTAGAAAAAAAAACCATTTAACGATAAGATATCACTGCGATTATCAGGGAACCACACTAAAAAAAGTGTGGTAACATTTTTGAAACTAAGTGCAACAATACCACCACAGTTGTATACAAAAACCGCAGTCGTATTCCCTACGAGGTGCATAACAGGAGATACCACGGTGGTTAATTCGAGAACCGCGGTAGTAAGACACACAAATATGTAAAAAAGAAGTGTTATAAGGAGATACCACCGCGGTTCTGGAAACAACCGCGGTGATAGCCAGAAAATAAATTTTAAATGCAGGGAGATACCACTGCGGTTGGAACCAGAACCGCGGTGGTAGGCAGAAAATCATTTTTAAATGGTTGTTGTAGGGAGATACCATCGCGGTTCCTACGTACAACCGTGGTGGTATGTGGATACGACTGTGGTTGTGTGTAGGAACCGCGGAAGTATCCTCTATTTTAGAGAGTCTGCGCTCACTTTTTCGTTTACGCTTTCGTCTTCCCCCTCTCTCGCGCAGTGCTTCCCTCATTGTCTCTCACCGTCCTCCATTGTCCCTTGTCGTCTCTTGTGTTATCTCTCCCTCTCTTGCTCTTCTACTTCCGCCGCCACCCCCACCACCACTAAGAAGCCCCTTTTCTTCTTCTTCCGTCGCCTACTCCACCACCACTTAGGTCTCTTTCTCTTTCTCTTTTGCTTCCGCCACCACCCCCACCACCACTAAGAAGGCTATTGTCTTTAGCTTCCTCAACCACTCCCACCACCACTCAGGTCTTTCTCTCTTTCTGCCGCCACCCTCACCACCACTAAGAAGCCCATTGTCTTCTGCTTCTGCCGCTACCCGCACCACCACTCAAGTCTCTCTCTCTTTTTCTACACTTATTCACATTTTTCTGTTTCACTTCATTCTCTATTTTTCAGGTCTCCTCCATATTCGTCCACACGCTTCTCAAGCCTGCTGCCATTGTATCGTGGTTCTGCTGCCATTGTCTCTACTTTTCAGGTTCGTCTATTTCTTTTGTCAAATTCTCAATGCTTTTGTTTCATTAACTTACTTTTCTGGTGCTTTATATTCGTTTGAACACTAGGATGATGTTAGAGAGGCTAGAGTATTAGCACTAGGATTATATCCTATTCATGATGACGTGTTGGTATTGAGTCCGAGGATGTTCGATCCCCGACATTCTATGTTTTTTGTAATATTTATGTTTATCATGACGTGTTGGTACTGAGTCCAGGGATGTTCGATTCTCAACATGTTATGTTTTCTCTAATATTTATGTTTATGATGATGTGTTGGGCTTGAGTCCGGGGATGTTCGATCCCCAACATTTTATGTTTTCTCTAATATTTATGTTCATGATGACGTGTTGGTATTGAGTTCAGGGATGTTTGATCTCCAACAATTTTAGGTTTCATTTATGCCTTGTTTAATATGTATGAAGTTTTTTATATATGTAGTCATGGATCAAAGTTGGATAACTTCAAGTCGAATAACTAATGAGTATGAGAAAGGTGTTGAAGAGTTTCTACAATTTGCTAAGAGGAATGGAGCAGGAGTAAATAACAATTATTTTTGTCCGTGTTGTTTAAATGTGAGAAGACAAGATTTTGAGTTGATACGAGAGCATGTTCTTTATGATGGTTTCTTGAAGAGCTATATAATATAGACTTGACATAGTGAAGTTTTGGAGCAATATTCTAGTGTATCTACAAGTGAATGTCAATATTCTAATGTATATTCTAAGGATTGCATGGAAGACATGATTCGTGATATTGGAGAAGATAGTTTCCACCAAGCACATGTGTATGATTCATTGAAAGATGATTCAGTCACATAATTGTATCCTGGTTGTTCAACTTTTTCCCGTTTGTCAACAGTATTGCGACTATTTAATATCAAGGCAAGAAATGGGTGGACTAATAAAAGTTTCACTGAATTGCTAGAACTGTTTTATCAAATACTTCCAAAAGGTAATACATTGCAAACCAGTCACTATGAGGCCAAGAAGTTATTGTGTCCAATTGGCATGGAGTACTGGAAAATACATGCTTGTCCCAACGATTGTATATTGTACAAAAAAGATTTTGAAGGATTGCATAAGTATCCTAAATGCGGAGTAAAAAGATACAAAGTAAAGCATAGTGATGGTGATGATGATGACATGAAAAAGGGTCCTCCTGCAAAAGTATTGTGGTATCTTCCAATCAAACCACGATTAAGACGTTTTTTTGCCAATGTTAATGATGCAAAGAACTTAACATGGCATGGAAATGGAAGAAAATGGGATGGATTGTTATGATGTGTTGCTGATTCACCACAATAGAAGAAAATTGACTATTTGTATCCTGAGTTTAGAAGGGATCCAAGAAATCTCATTCTTGGTATTGCAACATATGGAATGAATCCATACGATAATTTAAGTAGTAAACATAATTCATGGCCTGTTTTGCTAATTATTTATAATTTGTCGTATTGGTTGTCCATGAAGAGAAAGTATATGATGTTGTTTATGATGATATCAGGACCAAGGAAACCTGGAAATAACATAGATGTTTATCTAAGTCTTTTGATAGAAGATTTGAGGCTGTTATGAGATGAAGACGTTGAGGTTTATGATGCATATGAAAAGGTCAAATTCAATTTGCGAGCATTGTTACAATGGACTATTAATGATTTTCCAGCATATGGAAATCTTAGCGGTTATAATGTCAAAGGACATCATGCTTGCCCAATATGTGAAGAGAACACGAGTTACCATCAGCTGAAATATGGGAGGAAGACATGTTACATTGGTCATTGAAATTTTTTGAAACGTAATCACCATTATCGCAAGTTGAATAAAGCTTTTAATGACTGTCAGGAAGACAAAATTGCACCTCCACCCTTAACTGGTGATGGAGTTTATAATCGAGTGAGCCACATTGAAGTGACTTATGGGAAAACTGCCAAGCATAGTGGTGTGAAAAACATATGAAAGAAGAAATTGATATTCTTTGAACTTCCATATTGGTCCAAGTTAGATGTAATGCACGTGGAAAAGAATGTTTGTGATAGTATAATTGGAACATTTCTAAACATTAAGGGAAAGACAAATGATGAAATTAATGCTCGTAAAGATCTGGTTGAAATGGGTGTTTGATTGGAGTTACAACCACAACCTCATGGTAAAGGAACTTACTTTCCACCAGCATGTCATACCTTGTCAAAATCTGAAAAGATTCTGTAAGTGCTTGTGAGGAGTTAAGGTACCACAAGAGTGCTCTTCAAATATCAAAAGCCTCGTCTCAATGAAAGATTTGAAACTTATGGGCTTAAAATCTCATGATTGTCATGTTTTGAAGCAAGACCTTTTTCCCATGGCTATTCGTGGAATTCTACCAAAATATGTTAGACAAGTCATCACTCGTGTTTGCCTATTCTTCAATGCTATTTGTAGGAAAGTAATTGATTCTACTAGGTTGGATGACTTAGAAAATGAAGCTATCATTCTCTTGTGCCAACTAGAGATGTATTTTCCTCCTTATTTTTTTGATATCATGGTTCATTAAATTTTTCATCTAGTAAGAGAAATTAGATTATGTGATCCTGTGTTTTTAGGATGGATGTACCCAATTGAGCAATGCATGAAGATATTCAAAGGGTACGTGAAGAATCCATATCGACCTAAAGCATCTATTGTTGAGAGATATATTGCCGAGGAAGCAATAGAGTTTTGTACCAATTATATGTTAGAAGTAGATGCTATAGGCGTCCCAAAGACTCGGTATGTAGGAAGGCATGAAGGCAAAGGCACACGAGGTGTGAGGGTAATTCGAAAGGATCAACAATAGGTACTCCAAGCACAGTTGTATATTTTGAACAATACTGATGATGTTCTTCCGTTCTTAGATGAACACAAAATATTGTTGAAGTCAATGAATCCACGTGCAAATGAGAAGTGGTTGTTGAATGAACATAACAAGACATTTTTGAAATGGTTTAAAGAGAAAATTAGTGAAAGGGCTTGTGATGTTTAAGATTTGAAATAGTTAGCATGAGGACCAAACTTTGATGTCATAACATGGTCTGGATATGATATTAATAAGTTCTCTTTTTACACAAGCACTGAGGATAAAAAAAGTACAATGTAGAATAGCGGTGTCACCCTTGAGGCAGAGTCAACACACTTTGCTAGTTCAAAAGATAACAATCCTGTCATGGCTACAATAAGTTACTATAGAGTAATTGAAGAAATATTGGAAGTTGACTATGTCAAATTTAAAGTTCCGGTATTTAAATGTAAATGGGTTGATAGTAACATAGGAGTGCATGTTGATGACTTGGGTTTTACATTAGTTGATATCGCAAAGATAGGTTCTAAGGAAGATCCTTTCATCATGGCTTACCAAGCAAAACAAGTTTTTTATGCTAAAGATTCTTCAAATGAGAGGTGGAAACCATGATGTCAATAACCATGACGACTCAATAGTCCAATATGTTAATAATTTGTCATTCTCAAGACAGTTACTTAATATGAATGAGGAAAATGATGTTGATGAAGTACATGCTACATGAACAGATCATAATGAAGGAATATGGGAGAACATTGTAACACTTCCATAATACAAAAATAAGCAATGTTTATTTTTTCTCCTTAGGCTATTTAATTTTATGTTATTTGAACATTGATATGATTTAATTTTAACATTTGATGTCATTATTGTTGATGTTATATATTAAGCATATTTTTTTTCAATTTCAGGTCGTGGTTGATTCTTCAAAGAAGACTAGAGAAGCTACACGCTTGAGAGCCATTACCATTAATCGTCTTGGTGGTATCAAAATCCTAATTGATATAGATCCTCAGTATGGTAGGGCTCCAGGCCCAAATTCTGCCAAGTTTGCCAGTTATTGTGGTGTCTTAGCACGATCAAAAGTATTTTTTTTGGTACCTAACTGGGATTATGTGACTGAAGAAGAAAAAGATCTAATTTGGCAAGACCTTTGTGTAAGTAACAAATTTATAGGTTATAATAATTACTTTACAAATTCTTTTATTCATTGCTTGATGACTTATTTATTTAATTTTGCATATAAGCTTTGAGTTTGAAACCTCCAACTTCATTAGGAAAAAGATTATGTCATCCATTAGGGCAAACTGGAGGTCATTCAAGGCCAGCTTGACCACTACATACATATATGGAAAACACAAGGGAAAGTCTTGTGAAAAATATGGAATTGATGAAGAGACTTGGACACAATTTGTCAAAATTAGAGAGGATCCCTCTTAGCAGGTTTGTTTTTTTAATCACAATTTAATTAAATAATATGAATGTGACAAAGGTGAATTTTGTATTTTGTAGGAGAAGAGGAAGAAAGTGCAAGACATTGCACATATGAATGTCACCCCCTACCGATTGTCTAGGGGAGGTTATGATTTATTACAAAGGAATGGAAGAAAAGTTCAAAGCATTACATGATTCTTCAACTTCAAAAGATGTTGTTTCTCCTCCATCCCCTCCTAGTCGACATGAGAAATGGAAGTTGGCTAGGACTAAACCAGGAGGGCAGGTGCAACAGAGCTCACAGGGAAGTTTTGTGAGTAAAGAAAAACAAGATATACTAACAGCAGCTATTGACACCCAAGAACACCCTGGTCGTGTCCACACTGCTGGGCTTGGTGTAGGGGTAAGACAATTTTTTGGATCAACTTCCCAGTCTTCCTCATCTGTGACACCAGCCACACAAGACCAACTAGCTAAGATGAGAGAAGAATTAAAATGAGAATTAAGAGAAGAAATAAGACGAGAAATGAAAACAAATTGTTGGATCTATGGGCATGAGACATCAACACAATCGTATGCAGCAAGATGAACCACTACCTACACGCGGTAGAGTTAGCACAAAGGGTAGTTGTGCTGATGACGACAAGGACGAGGATGAGGAAGAGCTACAAACTGATATTTCATATCTTTGTAAGTTATTTGCTGGAGATCCTCGTCGGTTGGTAGCGATTGGGAGAGTGTATGTTATAGGTTCAACGATCCACACAATGTCACTTAGAGAAGGTTTAAGTAGAGTGGTCGTCGAAAAGTTAGACATGCAGATGCTGAGGTGTCAGAGCCCACGTCAGAGGTTAGATTTTTGGGGCAGGCACTCAGTACATTTATTACATGACGTACAAATCTCCTAAAGGTCATTTCTAAAAATCATAAGGTATGATTGTTATCATTTCTCTTCATGTTATTTAAATTTACACTTAATTTTGTTTAAATTAATACATTTAGTTTTCTTTTCTTTTTTGTTACAGGATGGTGGGAGTAAACAGAAATCACCAAGTCCTGAGCCACAACCACCCTAGCAACTCCAGACAAATGTGAATCCAATTCAGGAGTTGTTTAGGCTTTCCCACATCATGTATGATTCACCTTATGCAGTTTGGTGGGGTCATACAGTATTTGGTGTTAACAATGGTGGTATGCCACTGTACATATACATGCATGATATAATGGAAATTGCCATGGGATCCCAAATGTTAAACATTACAGTCATTCAGTTATGGATGATGTAAGTATACTTTAGAGTTATACATTTTTACATTTCTTAATATGTTTTTACTGATATTCATGATATTAACAATGCAGGTACATAAATAAATTAGTTTATATCACAGGGAATCTTGATATCTATGGATTCCTTAAACCACAAAGCATACAAATGTCCGGAAATAAAAAGTTGGAATGCTAGAATTATATGCAGAGATGGATTCAAGAATCCAAAAAGAGTATTTACTTTGCCCCAATTATTCATTCGTAAGTTACTAATCTTTATATTTTGATTTGAAGTAATTTAGAGAACATGAATAATGAATTGACTATTTTAGGAACTATTGGCAACTAATGGTTGTTTGTCCTCCGGATAACACTGTGGTCTGGTTCTGTTCACTACATCGTAAGCCAAGTTCTAATATGCAACAAGTGGTACAAGGGTATGGTTTAATTTACCTTATAAAATATTGATCTTGTTTGTATAATATGCAAGTTATTACTGATCATCTTTGACTTTTAGTGCAATTAATGTTACTAATGTACTTGGTGGTAGATCTATATCCTCATCTCATACCCTACATTAGGTGCAGCCTAAGGTATTTTTATTCTTAATTGAACCTATTAAATTCGTTGTGGACTTGTTTAATGATTTAACTTTGATGAAATTGTAGTGTAACAAACAAAAAGGAGGTTGGGAATGTGGCTACTACGTCATGTCCAAGCCCGTATCACTGACTCTTGGGAGCATATATGAAAGTGTTCAAATTAGATAAAATTACGATGAGTTTTATATGATGATAACTAATAACACGGTTATCCCATTTCAGGTTTCCGCAGATCCAGAGCCACTTGAACACAAATCCATAGAAGATATTAGGAAAGAATGGGCAACTTACTTCACTGAAAAGAAAAATGACAATTTAGAGTAAACTTGTAATAAGTATAGTATAATGTATAGTATATTGTATGACTTATATAATGTTTGTGTAACTTCTAGTATATTGTAACAACTTTCTAGTGTATGTATAGTGTAATGTATGACTTATATAATGTATAGTATAACTTGTAATATAGTGTTTGTGTTTGTGTAAATACTTAGACTGTAATGTTTGAGCACTACCTGGTTTTGAATTGAGTATGTTTTAGGTAGCAACGAATAGCTACTGTTGTTTTTTTAAAGGAAAATGAATTTACTACCACAGTTGTAGTTAAAATCACGGTGGTATGTCCTTTTTTTTGTCAATTTTTGCCCACTTTGGGCATTTGTTACTGCGGTTTCTTAGTAATCGCGATGGTGTGCTATACTTTCTAGCACGATTTCTTAAGAACCATGGTGGTATGTTATACTTTCTAACACAGTTATTCAACTGCGGTGGTAGCTTCAGTACTTTTTATCGCGGTTCGGTCCACTGCGGTTCCAGAGCTGCGGTTGTAAACCTTGTATAACCGCGGTTAAATGTGTTTTTTCTACTAGTGATCTTTTGGTAGAAATAGTTAACTGTGGGTTTAGAAGTTATAAAGCAGAAAAACAATCAATTGGAATTACAATTGAATCAATTGAATCAAGTGAAATTACAAATAGTCAATTGTAATTTCAATATGTACACCTTAATAGAAAATAAATCAATTTGGTTCAATAGTCAATCATTTAAATTTTCTTGATCAAGAATCCAACGTAATCAACTAAATATAAAAACAGTGAATTTGATATTTACAAATTCTAGCAAGAAAGATTGCAATCGATTGATTCACAAAATCAATCACATAAGTTTTTCAGTCAATCAACAACATAAAAAAACAATCTATTAAATCGTAGAAACGGTAAATTGATTTTTTACACTATAAGAAAAAAAAGTTATTTAGACACCAATATTAGCTATCAAATAAAATGGTTGCTAATTATGACTAAAATAAACACCAAATTAGGTTTTGATTGTTAAATAACTACAAAATAAAAAATGATTAAATTTAGTAACCAATTAAGTCAAGATAATTGGTATTTAATATTAGCTACCATGGTTTTAGCCACTTATATTATTAGATTCTAAATTAGTCACTAATTAAGTTAGTGACTAATTTCATCATTTTATAGACCAAAAAATTGGTTTCTAAAATCAATTTTTCTTGTAGTGTTAGTAAAGAAAAGTAATCAATCGAGTACATAAATAGTTGATTGATTTTTCATGGAGAATCATAAATTATGCATATTTGAGACACAATTCAAGATTTAAGGAAAGAGAGAAGAAAAATACAAAAATGTATACTGGGTCGCTCTTCCTTAAGAGTTACATTCTATCTCTTTGCCAACCAAACAAAATTCACTAAAAATATACGATCAAACCAATCAAGAACTACAAGAACACACTCAAACACTGTGAAGAACCCTATTGCACTTCTACAACTATAAACCCTATATATACATTTATAGTCCCAAAACACCGATACAATTTCAGAAAAGAAGAAAAACTCAAGGTTAAAGTGACTTTCCTTAATGAAGAAACATAATAAGTGTTGTGCAATCTAAGTCCAACGGACAAAGCTCAAGGATTCAATATTGTGATCTGTCCTGATGAAAAGCACACTTAGTTTTTCAAGAATAGCTCTTAGTTCACCTGTTAAAATGATCACAAATATTTTCTACTCCAAAAAACTGTGCTCTCAAACGGTTTATATTCATATAAATTCCTATTAGCCATAAAGTAAAATTGCACGATAGACAAAACATTTGCGCCTTTCAAAATATGTGTATGGAACGAACTTTAATCAAAATTACGGTGAAGGACATTTTCCTAACACTTTCCAAGTGAAAACCAATGCCGATGGTTTTTCTTATTCATGTGAAATTGAGCTACTTATAATTATAACACTAACGGAGTGATGGACTATCTTTACACCTTACCTTTAAAAACGAATACAAAAGGGAAGTTGCCTCTGAAATCCACATCTGTGTGAATGGTCAAGGAATAAGAAGAAAAGAAAATAAAAATAAAAATAGAAAGAAAGAAATTAAGATAAGATATAGTCTATGTGACTTATTGGAGACCTAATTTTAATGTTCCAATTAAAACGTGATGCTTTAGATACTTACTAAATCATTTAACCTTTAATAATCACCAATTGATAAAAAAATATTATTAATGTCATACTAAACCATTTAACATACTAAATCATTTAACCTTTAATAATCACTAATTGTTAAAAATATTATTAATATCATGAATTTTATGAACCGTTTACTTTTCCTCGTGTGAAAGTGATCCCTTTGATATTGTAATGTTTCTTTCGAAATCAATTAATTTGTTATCATAAATATTGTTGTCATATGAGAGAGGCATATTCCTTAGAGAACATCCGATAAAAATGAAATGATTGCAAAGTTAATTAGCAATTACGTGGCTAGATTGTATCTATCTAAGCGATTGTAATGCTTGGCACCATCATACTAGCAGGTTTGGTTCTATCCATCTTGTCGCATCACCTTAGAGATTAAATTAGGTGCCTGTTTACTCTTTGGCGCCCTTAGAGTTCGCATGCCAAAAACGTGTTGTTCTGCGTATATTATTTAAAAGATTTATGTATACTATATAGTTGATTTATTAAAATTTAATTATCGTATAGAAATATTTATTAATATGAATCTTGGCTTGGTAAAATTATTGTATAAGTTGATTTAAGGAACAATAATTAATCCAGTAACGCAAACTCAAATCCCAAGCTTAAAAAAACATTTTTGTCTAAAAATCCGCAAGAAAAATCCTAGATTGACTAATGCAATAACGATTTCGTTTTTATAATTACATTTCATCAATCATTCTTCAACCATGGTCATGCCCAAAAGAGTTTTTAGACGATTAAATATCTCTTAAAGAAGATGTTTTGTAAATATATCAACAAGTTGATCAACTGTTAGAACATATTGTATATCTATAGTATCCTTTTAAACATAATCTCATATGAAATGATGTTTGATTTCAAGGTGCTTGGACCTAGAATGAAAAATTCATTTTTTGAATAAACTAATCGTAGCACAATTATCACTAAAGAAAAGGATTTTACTTTTTTTATAGACTGTACTCCTCTAGATGATTCTTCATCCATAGGAATTGTGTGTAGCAGTGAACAACTGATATGTAGTCAACTTCTGCACTTGATAGTGCTATTCTGGTCTGCTTGATGTCTGTCCAATATATCCACCACTTTTGTACTCCATCAATTTCTCGAAAAATATGTTGTTTTGTTCGTGGTAAAAGAATTTGAAAATTACCTTTGATGTTAAGATTTAATTTGATTCATATTCAATAAATAAGAAAAAAAGAGGAAAAAGTGTGATATATATGCATTTTGAAAATTATTATAATCAAAGCAATAAAATGAGAGTTAAAGAATATTCAGAGAATGAATCTTTACTATGACTAATTCAATTTTGGTATTGCCATAACCATATCAATCAATGATACTAGAATAATAGGAATAATACAACAATAACATTGGAATCACAAGAATTAAATAAGATTCACAATTGTAGTGACTGGAAATAAAAATTGCCAAACACTTGAATAATGACAATATTCTTTGTTGGTAAAGTTCATACTGCAGAGATCACATTAAGTATAATTCTGATAATAATAAAACAACAATTACTAGTAGAAAAAACACATTTTAAGGCGGGATATCATCGCGATTAAGAAGGAACACAATTAAAAACAACACAATGACATTTTTAAAAATAAGTACAATTATACCAGCGCGGTTGACGCGAGAACCGCAATGGTAAGCCGCAATTAATTTAAAATTGAAAACTGTAGGGTGATACCCACGATTCTGGAAACAACCGCGTTTGTATCCCACATACAAACGCGGTTCCCACTAACAATAGCGTTTGTATACCCATTTTTAGGTATTCCTTTCTTCCTCCCTCGCGTGCCCTCTGTTCTCTCACTCTCATTTGCCATTCCCTTTTCTTCTTCTTCTTCCTCCCTCGCAGTGCCCTCTCCCCCTCCTTAGCCATTTGCTTTTCTTCTTCTTCTTCCTCCCTCGTAGCAACTTCTCTCACGTCTCTCTCTTTGACATTTCAACTTCTCTTTCCGTGGTTTTGCTTCCACGATCACCACCACCATGTCAAAGTGCTTCCGCAGCCACCACCACCATGTCGAGGTGCTTCCGTGGCCACCCCCACTACCATTTTCTTCTTCTACCATCGCCACGCCCACCACCACAGAGAGTGCCCCATTCTCTCCAACATCGAGCCTAAGCAAATCAAGGTTTGGTTCCAGAACCAAAGGTATGCCAAATCAACTCTTCTTTAAGCCATCTCTTCATAGTTTTGATTTTAACACCTTCAGCGAAATTGGGGTTGGAAAGCATGTGCCTCGTGCGATTTTTGTAGATCTCGAGCCCACTGTGATCGATGAAGTTAGGACCCACCAACTCTTCCATCCTAAGCAGCTCATCAGCGGAAGGGAGGATGTGGCAAACAACTTTGCCCGTGGCCACTATACCAGTAATGCTTCTCCTTTCATTTATTTATTTCAATTATACTGTATTGAATTGAATATCGGATTCTAAGAAGGGTGTTTTTGGTTCAGTTGGAGAGGAAATTGTTGAGCTCTGCTTGGACCGCATCAGAAAGCTTGCTGACAACTGTGCTGGTCTCCAAGGTTTTCTGGTTTTTAAAGCTGTTGGTGGTGGCATTGGCTCTGGTCTTAGTCCCCTTTTGTTGGAACGCCTTTCAGTGGACTATGGGAAGAAGTCAAAGCTTAGTTTCACTGTCTATCCTTTACCCCAAGTTTCAACCTCTGGTGTTGAGCCTTACAACAGTGTCATCTCCATCCATTCTCTTCTTGAGCACACTAATGTCGTTGTCCTGCTTGACAACGAAGCCATTTATTACATTTGCAAGCGTTCCTTTGAGAGTAATGCTTAGTTCTTTCAAAAAAGAAAAGCAATACCACCGCGATTGTTAACAAACAACCGCGTTGGTATGTCCCATTTTCCACCGTGTTTATATAATCGCGATGACAACTTTGGTACTTTTTATTGCGGATGGATTTATTGCGGTTCGAGAGCCGCGATTGTAAGTCTTATAGAACCGCGGTGGTATGTTTTTTTTCTACTAGTAAATGGAAGAATGAATAGGCAGGATAAATGAGTAATTACACCACAATCTTACTCTCCGACAAACAATCTTCTGACATGGTTATGCTAACGTGGCATAGTGAAATAATGAGAAATGATCGAAGTTTATCTTATATTAGCATTAAATGCAAACAGTGATTTAAGATTTATCTCTAATATTATTATTAATATTTAAATAAACGAGAGTTTATCCAAACTCAGTTTACTGATTTTCCTCTTTGGTTTCAGTCATACAGATTTTTGATGTAGTATTTGAGAGTGACGCTGAGCCGAAAGACTTACGGATGCGACACCCGAGAGGCTTACTAATGTGGTGTTGAGAGCGATCTGGAGTCAAAGCCAAAAGACTTTCTGATGCGACACCCAAAAGTAATGCGGAAGATGCAAGCTGAAAGGCTCACTGATACGATACTGAGAGTGATGTGAAGCCAAATCCGAAAAGCTTACTGATGCGGTACCGAGAGTGATGCGAAGATAAAACTGAAAGGCTTATTGATGTGATATCGATAGTGATACGGAATAAATGCGTCAATAGCCGAAAAGGCTTATTGATACAGTCTCGAGGGAAATACGGAATAAAAGAGTCAATAGCCAAAAAGGATTATTGATACAGTAGCGAGAGTGATATGAAAGAAGTGAGTCAATAGCTGAAAAGACTTATTAATACGGTACCGAGAATGATATAGATACGGTATCAAGAGTGATATGGATACGGTACCGAACGACGAAAATTCAATTGATTTAAATATTCACCTTATTCATATAATATATATAATTGGTAAAAAGAATATTTGGAACAATAATATATATATATATATATATATATATATATATATATATATATATATATATATATATATATATATATATATAATATTCAATTTTCCAGAATGTTACAATAGGCATATCCCTAACTTCCCATGTTGTGAAATTTACATGATTTTTAATGTGAGTCATTATCCATTTATATACCTATATCTTGATCAAGTATTTTTATTTTACAAGGACAATATTTTGTTTTAATAGAAAATGCACAATGAATATGATCGGTCTAATACGTTGTAGAATTATACAATATAGAGGTATACCTTATTGTCTGGATATATCCTAAGGCGTAGACTTACTTTTTATGCACTTAAACCTAAGCTTTAATCTTGAGTGTGAGGCACGATATTACACTTTGCTCATATGCTTCTTCCTTATTCTTTGTATGCCTCGACTCTATGCGTCATGTTCCTCTTTACTTTTAGTAGATGGTCTTTTTCTATCGATCACTTGTTGTCTGTGTTGAATTTTTTTCTCGATTCGATGTCAGGTGCTCAACTCTTTAGACATTTACTTTGATACCAAGTATGAAAAATAGAAAAATTACAAGAAGCATGGTTGAATTGTAATTTTATTAATTCTTAAAATCTTGTCAAAAGTTGATCACTTAATTTACAATGGTAAAGAAGACTAAATACATTTCTTGACTAAACAAATCAAGTTCTACTAAGTAGATTAATATTGTGAAGTACAGATTGAGTATTGTTTGGGCTTGTAGTCCCTCTTGGCTAACCCCTTGGGTATTCTTGACACAAACCACTCCTGACTTAATTATATATTCTTTGCTCAAGCTACTCTTGGATAACACCGAGTAATCTTTGCTCAAGCCATTGTTGACTAAAATCAATATTCTTTGCTCAAGCCACTCTTAGCTAAGTTTGAGTATTATTGTCTCAAGCCACTCTTGGCTAAGATTAAGTATTATTTTCTCAATCGTCTCTTGGTTAAGATTGAGTATTATTTTATATTATTTAGCCACTCCTGGCTAACATAGGCAAAATTTAAGGTTTGAATGATCTTCTGATACTTTTCTTTGACTAAGGAAGAGTGTTTGCAGTTTTTTAGAGTACAAGGTTTGTGATTTCTCTCCCACTTGAGATAATTTCTCAATCTAGGGAGCAATTACGCTTTTGCAAATACAAGGTGAAAGTTCACTCTATTAGGTCATTAAAGAGACACATGTTGTATTCTCTTCTAAGCTCTCATGGATCCATACACTTTTGGCAATACTCCTACTTTAAGCATTGATATCCTTTTTTGAAGATTTTGAGGATTATATGTCATGTTGATAACATTCTTGCATAATACATCCTCTGTTCTCTTGTTGTTCTTTTTCTTAATGGTAGGCCTTCTATAGTCACTAGACGAAGATAGTTGTTTAGAAGCCATTTATATATGTTGAGTGGCGTAAATTCTTCTTTCATGCATTCCTTACATCTGACGAGCTTGAACTTGACATTGATTTAATGCAACTCATGCATCTTTAAATGGTTTTCTTCTTTACAAGATACTTCGCTCGATAGCAAGGCCTTATGCACCTTTGCATGATAAGAGTGCACATATTACAAGATAAGTATATAAGATAGAATTTGAATGTAGTTGTGTTGCATTGTTGGTAGTCCTTATATCTTTAACTCTTGTCCCAATAAATATTTGAATATTAATGTTTAGTACGAGTCTTCTTGAGATTTAGGAGGCAATCTTTAAAAATTAGACTCAAGCTTTAGAAATATTATTTGATCTTGTGTTTGATTGAAGTCTGCATTGAGCTTATCACTGATGCACTTTCACTTTTTTATCTGACATTTGGTTGATCTTCGTAAGGCTCCTTTCATCTAACATTCATCAATGCTTATTGAAAGAAGTGAAACATCTTCTCAATGTTCTTTTGGTTGTTCTCCAATCTTGAATGGACGTACATTGTTGTTGATGATTAATTTCATATTATTTAATAAACGAGACGCTGGTATGATCTAGTATTTCTCTTAACATATAGAACTTCATGCTTTGTTGGTTTAAGCACTTCATCAAAATTGCAGTGTGTTAAACTTTTTCCTTAGCCATATATCTCAAAGTATTCAGGATAGTTTGTAGCCTAACTATGATAGACTAGATGATTTTGTTCTCCTCCATAGAAACATCTCATAGTGACATATCAGCAGAGGCAAATTATTTCTCCTTACATCCTTTGAACCTTCATGGGAAAGCGCCAAAGTTCCCATATGTACTTTGTGATCAGATGCACTTTTCCAATATTAGTATATATCTAGCTTTGAAATTTAGCTAATATTTATATCTTTGACCTTTAAAACATGTATCATGCGTCAACTGTAACACCCTTGGAATGTAAGACCTTAAAAGTTTATAAATGAATTCAGGTTTCAATTTTGCATCAAATTTTTAGTATCGTCTATAAGGAATAGATTACTTGGAATATAACTATCGTCTGATGTGCATCTTTTGATTTGAGTAAAATTTATATGTATCATTTGACCTTATATCACTGCCTCAATAGTTTTCTTAATTTTCAGCATAATTTAATCTTAGAGAGATGAATTCATTTGTCATAAAGTGAAAAAAAAAAAAGATAAGTTTTGAGAGATAAAATTTTGAACTACATAAATGCTAAGTATAAAAGCAACTTACAATAGACGCCACACCAATATATCGCTACAGTTAATAGAGCTCTCGTGAATGCATGAGATACACTTATACAACTCACTGCAAAGAGAAGCTGGAAGAAGGAGAAAAAGAAAAGACTAGGGTAAGGGAAAGGAGATATATGTACACAATAGCTATTTTTGTAATTTTGATGAGGTACTCCTAAGCCTCACTACTCTTAACTCTTTTATTAATTTTCCTGAATGTTAGTTATGTTTTCAATAATGAATTCCATTATTTATGATAAACTCTAACATGTCAATTTTAAATTCTATTGTGATAGAATTATAAATACTTCATGGTCTACTGCAAAACATCTTTAATAATATTAAATGTCTCTTACGGTGATTTTATTATGTGATTGAGTCTCGTGATCATGAGGTACAATGTGAATGCCTAAAATAGAGGATTTGATTTCTTGGAGATTAATTGACCTGAAGATATTATTATTTTAGTGGGTAGAGGATGATATTATGATCACTCAATTATCCTGATTAGTCATTACTGTTTGTCGTTATGATTATTTGTGTTTTTTTAATTTAATATCAATAATGAGATTACGCATGAACATCCTTAACATACTTCTTAAATAGAAACAAATTTAAGTATCAATATAATCCTAATCCTAATTAGTTATTATATCTTGATATTCTAATACTTTTGAATAATTTGTAGACGAAGATGTGAAACATACTATATAAATAACTTATACATAGACAAATATGAGGTTTCAATCATCTATCATCCATCAATAATAGAATATATATAATTCTTTAAGAAACAATAATAATCTTCAATTATATTAATATTAGATGATTAATAAACTTTTGAATGTTATAAATCATTATTGTTTCTGCATTACTAAAACTCTTAATTTTAAGAGGGGTTTTCTAGTTGGGGTTATAAAACCTGGAATAAAACACAAACATAGTGGAGGTTTTCCAAATCTCTGGTAAGTTTCAGCGATTTTTAATTAAATCGCAGTAAAGTTTTATCATTTTCTCCTTTTCAAATTATATTTAAAATCTCTAATTTTCGTAAGCTTCACTTCACCACGCGAAGGGTTTCTTCGAGGTGCTTGATGCTGGTGGAGATATTTTCACCTACAACTCCAAATCGCACAGTTAAATCATTTCTAACTCACGTTGGTAAATTATCTCAAATTTTTGTAAATACAAGTAAATTTGGCATTTCAAAGCCCTAATTTTTGTAAGCTTCAGTTCAAAATGTGCAAGGTTTTCTTCAAGATGCTTGAGACTAGCAGAGATATTTTCATCTCCAACTCCAAATCACATAGTTAAATCATTTCTAACTCACACTGGCAAATTGTTCAAACTTTCGTAAGTGCTGGTAAATTTCGTATTTCAAATCCCTAATTTTCGTAATCTTTACTTCACCGTGTGTAAGGGTTTCTTCGAGGTGCTTAAGGTTGGTAGAGAGATTTTCATCTCCAACTCCGAATCGCATAGTTAAATCATTTTTAACTCACGCTGGTAAATCTGATCCTCAATGACATTAGTCTGCAACAAACAACATTCATCAAAATCTACTGAGAACCCAAAACAATTACTAATACTCCTACATTTCTCAAAAATGGGATTCAAGCAGATACGCTTGATCATGTATGTCCTTTCCTTTTCGACGTATATCAACACGCTAGCATGACCTACATACAATTTCTACAGTTATTTTCAAAACAAAAATGGCAAATTAAAGGTAATCAATTCCTGCTTACCATGTTATCTACTCTGGCCCTAGGGCCAAGGCTAGGAGGTCACCCTTTGTAATGATATGTTTTTCAACCTCAACAACAACACTACAAAGGTAACAACATAAGATCAAGTCAAAATACAACACAGACCGAACAAATTTTGCCAAAAATGTAGTCTTCACTAGAAGACGTCACACCTCTATAAAGCTTATCAACGTCATCAACACCAAAGGTCGTATTCGACTCTCGATTACCACCATCTACACTCCTTGGTGGACTCCCTACTACACTCCTTACTGGAGTGATGGAGGATGGCCCCTCAATGCTTTTAGCAAGGCCAGTGGACAATTGCTCTCATAGCACTTTAATTTCTTTTGTAAGTGCAACCATGATCTTGACATTGGACTGAATTTTTTCTCTTCTAATAAGTTGTTCTGTTGCAAGTTTTGGCCATTCATTCGAGTCCTCAACATCATCCACCTCCATGGACTTTAGAGTTGAATGTCCACTTTCTTCTCATCTTTCATCAAGCTCCAATCCCAAACAATTTACATAAGCGGTACACAAAATTCATAAAAGACTTACAATTACGTCATTATTTAAAAAGGATGACTCAATCTTTAACGATCTCACATTTATGCAAGGCAATCAGGAAAACGTGGGAACAAGGCACTGTGTCTTATTCCACATGTTTTACAACCCACACCTTCTCAAACAAAAAACAAGTCAGATATCATATCTTTAATTCCAAAATTGACACAACATTCTACATAATTTAAATTGAACGGAAGACAAACCTGCAACACAAGTATATCTAAGATAGTTAGCCAATGGAGGAATAGTAATTAGGTGGAATTAGTATATACAACTCATTGACATGTTAGATGGTACGAACTTATGACCCCATAAGACAATATCATGCTTGGATAATGTTAGGATAATTTAATGTTTACGACAACTTGTAAGAAATTATTTTGTGTTACATGTTGCATTCTCTCACTAAGTGATACAATTATTTTGTGCTACATTGCAGGAGAGGAAGAAGTACATGGTCTAATGAGAAAAAGAAAAGGCTACATTATCAAAACAAAATAAAAAAATTAAACCATTGGTACAAAGTTGAAATTTCTTGTTAATATTGTGTTACCATGGGATGTAATAGTATATCATTTTCTATTTTAACTTGGATTTTGTTTTGTATGATACTTGTTAACACAGTGTTGTCATGGGATGTAATAGTGTATCATTTTCACATGGTTATATATGGAAATCCAAATATTTTTTATTTCTTGTGTCAAATTAAAAAATAATTTTACTTTTCTATTCTAAATTATTTTAACAAGAAAATTGATCACTAAATTGGTTTGAATAAAATTGATCATTATATTAGTTTTAATGAAATCGGTCACTATATTAGTTTTAATGAAATTGGTTACTAAATTAATTTTAATGAAATTGGTTACTAAATTGATTTTAATAAAATTGATCACTAAATTGGTTTTTAATTATGGTAACTAAATTAGTTTCTAAATCAGGATTTAAATTGATTTTTAAAATTAGTTACCAAAATTTTAGCTACTTATTATTATTAGATTCTAAATTAGTCTTTAATTAAATTAATGATCAATTTTATCATTTTAAAGACTAATAAATTAGTTTCTAAAAACAAATTTTCTTGTCATGTTATAATCATAAACTTTTTACAATTTTCTATCTTTACACCTTACCCGTAAAGAAGAATACACCAGGAAAGTTACCTCTCAAATCCACATCCATGTGTGAATGGTGAAGGAATAATATATATATAGAGAGAAATTAAGATAAGGTAGCTATTAATCTATGTGACTTAATGGAGACATAATGCTTAGTGTTCCAATTAAAACATGTTGATTTAGATACTTTATAAATCATTTAACCTTTAATAATCACCAATTGATAAAAAATATTATTAATATAATGAATTTTATAAGTCGTTTGCTTTTCCTCGTGTAAAAGTGATCCGTTTGACTATTGTAATATTAGCTTTTACGTGGCTACGTTGTATCTATCTAAGCGATTGTGCTGTTTGGCATCATCATCTAGCCGGTTTGGTTGTATCCATCTTGTCGCATCACCTTAGAGATTAAATTAGGTGCCTATTTACTCTTTGGCGCCATTAGAGCTCGCATGCCAAAAACGTGTTCTGTTGTCAGGCGTATATTATTTACCAAAATTTATTTATACTATGGTTGATTTATAAAAAATTAATTATCAGATAAATATATTTATTAATTTGAATCTTGGTTTGGTAAAATTATTATACAAGTCAATTTAAAACTGAAAAGTTATTTAGTTAATGTACTAATATAAATTCACTCTGTAAACTAATATAGAAAAATTACTTAGTCATTGAAACAATTAAATTCGAGACTATTTTATAAATTAAAAATTGCATAAACAACTATCTTCAGAAGGAAAGGAGTGAATAGAGTACTCTATTTATAGTAGAAAAACTATACACGTTCTAATAAATTGTCTAATTAAATAAATAAGATAGTCTAATAAGAGTATGAAAAATAATATAAAGATTTTATAGTGGTTTACGTAAAATCTGGATTATGCTTATTCTTCTTTAGATAGACTGTTTAAAAGGTTTTCTTAATCAAAAAACTTGATTATACAGAGTATATACAAATATCTTTAAGTCATCCTTAATACATAAATTTCTCTAACACAAACCTCTTTAAATTATCATTCTCAATCTTTTCAAGATCAAGAACTCTCAAATAAAAGATCAACACTTTCACAAATAGCACAATTTAAGCTCGTAAAGATACAATTTCACAAAATGAAGAATATGTAGAGAGTTATCCCACCACCGAAAAGATGGACAATTAAGAGTTTATGAGACTTCAACACTCTTAAATTTGTAGCTCTCTAATAACAATGTAGATTATAAATCTTGTTTTAAAAGATATCTTATCTTTATCTTTGAACTCCTTAAGTTAGATTGTTGAGGCTCTAAAGAGCAAGGTATATTTTGCAGAAAATTATCTATATAATTTTCTTCGTTAACTTTTATAATGCTTTAAAAGGAAGCTTTTGATATGATCTTGAATCTATATTTTACTTTGAATATTTTTAAGGAGACGGTTCAAACATATTTGTAATATGTTGTACTTAATTCCGGTTTATAACAAAAAAAAAAAAAAAAAGCTATTTTTTT
>Ga0209700_100062_pt1 | contig 145471 bp, 148 predicted proteins | sample SiratroredBW_FD_187528 | JGI IMG/M metagenome (GOLD analysis project Ga0209700, IMG submission 187528) | Root nodule microbial communities of legume samples collected from California, USA - Siratro red BW (SPAdes) (version 2) | ecosystem: Host-associated > Plants > Roots > Nodule | place: USA... | reverse complement strand
CCTCGCTCGATCGCCCCGAGGCAATCGCGACCCAGAACGGTCTGTAATGCTCTCGCAGGGCCTTCTGAGCACGACCCACCCGCACACAGCTCTCCATCGCAACCTCCTTGCTGGAGTGTTGCGACGACCGGTTGAATCCGTCCAGTAAGCCGCAGCCTCTCGGCTCAATCACAATCGTCTCGGAGTACTGGGTCGCCCGGTCAAGCCGGGCGACGACACCGCGCTTGAACGCGCGCATGTGAACACAAGGTAGGCTTGAAGCCGCTCCAAGATCTCCCAACATGATTGCGGTCGCTCATCGCGGTGCTTCTCAATGCTGCGCGCAATCTTGGTTCTGTTGCTGACCTTCTTGGCCGTGGGCGCCGCCGACGCGCGGCCCCGCCAGATCAACCCCATTCCGTTCTCGCACGAGCCGTGCAGCGTGCTCGACGGCCCGCCCTGTACGCCGTCCTATTGCAGCCCGCTCGAGCCCGGTCCCTGCATTCCCGAAATCGATTACCCCTACGGCCAGAACCTCCAGCTCACGATCGAGAGCGTGCCGTCCGAGCCGGACCGCGCCAAATACCGGAAACCCGATCACGATCTCGATACGATCGGCGATCTCTTTGCCGAGCTGCGCAGCTGCTGGTCGCCCCCCTCGGACAACGCGCGCGCCGGCATGCAGATGTCGGTGCGCTTCAGCTTCAACAAGGCGGGTGGCCTGATCGGTCCGCCTCGCCTCACATACGCGACCGCGGGCGTGCCGGCCGATACCCGCACGACCTATCTGAACGCCATCAATGCATCGCTGAAGGCCTGCCTGCCGCTGAAATTCACTGGCGGACTCGGCGGCGCGCTGGCCGGACGGCCAATCGCGATCCGGTACGTCGACAATCGGCAGATCGGTAAGTAGGGCATAAGTTGCGAGCAGCGGCCAATCGATGATACCTCAGAGGCGGGGGCTGCTTTAGGGGAGGATGTCGTGGGTCTTGTGGTCATGATCCTGGGGCTGGTGCTGTTTTTTGCCGCCCATATTTTCACGACGAAACGAAAGGCACGCGCAGAGGCGATCGCACGACTAGGTGAGGGGACCTACAAGATCCTCTATTCGCTGGTTTCGCTCGCGGGGCTCGTGCTGATCATCTGGGGCTTTGCCCATTACCGCAGTTCCGGCTGGATCGACGTCTGGTATCCGCCGAAGGCGCTGAAGCACATCACGCTCGCCTTGATGCTGCCCGCCGTCATCCTGGTGGTCGCCTCGTACCTGCGCGGCCGCATCTATGCGACACTGAAGCATCCGATGCTGGCCGGCATCAAGCTGTGGGCGGCGGCGCATCTGCTCGCCAATGGCGACCTCGGCTCCATCATCCTGTTCGGCTCGTTCCTGGGTTGGGCGGTGTATGATCGCATCACGCTGAAGCATCGCACCGATGCCGGCGGCCCGCCGATCCCGGTCGGCGGCGTCACCAATGATCTGATTGCGGTCGCTGTCGGTGTTGTCGCTTATCTTGCGCTGGCGTTTGCGTTCCACCCTGTCGTGATCGGTGTTCCCGTGATCGGCGTCTAGCCGGTCAGCACAAGACGACACCCGGTGTCCATGCGCGGAAGATAACAAAAGCAACAAGCCGAGGACTCTTCGATGGACTGGTCGCAATCTCAGATCCCGCCGATGCGGTTCGAGGCGCGCTTTGGCGATCGGGTGGTGCCGGCATTTTGCGATCGGCCATCGAGCCTGTGGGCGATGATTGCGGAAGCCTGCGCGCGCAATGGCGATGGTGAGGCGCTGATTTGCGGCGACGTCCGCCTGAGCTGGCGACAAGCCGTCGAGCAGGCCGTGCGGATTGCGACCGGCTTTCGCAAGCTTGGTTTGCAACGCGGCGACCGCGTCGCGATTCTGCTTGGCAATCGCATCGAGTTTCCGCTGCTGCTGTTCGCCGCCGCACATGAGGGGCTGGTCACGGTGCAGCTCAGCACGCGCCAGCAGAAGCCGGAGATCGCCTATGTGCTCACGGATTGCGGCGCCAAGATCCTGATCCATGAGGCGGCGCTCGCCGAACGACTGCCCGATCCGGGCGATGCGCCCGATGTGATCCATCGCATCGCCATCGACGACGATCCGGTCCGGTCGCGCTTCTCCGCGCTCGCCGACAACGTGCCGGCGCCTGCGCCGGTCGAGGTCAGTGAGGAGGACACCGCGATGATCCTCTATACCTCGGGCACGACGGGCAAGCCGAAGGGCGCGATGCTGGCCCATTGCAACATCGTCCATTCCTCGATGGTGTTCGTGTCCTGCCTGCAATTGACGGCGGCGGATCGCTCGATCGCCGCGGTGCCGCTCGGCCATGTCACCGGAATCGTCGCCAACATCACGACCATGATCCGCTGCGCCGGCGCGCTGATCATCATGCCGGAGTTCAAGGCCGCCGATTATCTCAAGCTCGCCGCGCGCGAGCGCGTCACCTACACCGTGATGGTGCCGGCGATGTACAATCTCTGCCTGCTGCAGCCGGATTTCGATGGCTATGACCTGTCGAGCTGGCGCATCGGCGGCTTTGGCGGCGCGCCGATGCCGGTCGCGACCATCGAGAAGCTCAAGGCGAAGATCCCCGGCCTGAAGCTGATGAACTGCTATGGCGCGACCGAGACGACATCGCCCTCGACCATCATGCCGGGCGAGCTGACGGAGAGCCATATCGACAGCGTCGGCCTGCCGTGCCCGGGCGCGCGCATCGTCGCGATGGGAGGGGATGGGCGCGAGCTGCCGCATGGCGAAATCGGCGAGCTCTGGATCCAGGGCGCCTCCGTGATCAAGGGCTATTGGAATAACCCGAAGGCCACGGCCGAGAGCTTCACTGGCGGCTTCTGGCACTCCGGCGACCTCGGCTCGGTCGACGCCGAGGGATTTGTCCGGGTGTTCGACCGGCAGAAGGACATGATCAATCGCGGCGGGCTGAAGATCTATTCGGCCGAGGTCGAATCCGTGCTGGCCGGCCATCCCGCCGTGATCGAGAGCGCGATCATCGCCAAGGCCTGCCCGGTCCTGGGCGAGCGCGTCCACGCCGTGGTGGTGACGCGCAGCCCGGTCGCCAGCGAGGCCCTGCGGGCCTGGTGCGCGGAGCGGCTGTCCGACTATAAGGTCCCCGAAACCATGGCGATCACCGCCGAGCCATTGCCACGGAACGCCAATGGCAAGGTGCTGAAACGGCAGTTGCGGGAGCTGCTCGGAAGCTGAGCCGGGCAGGCGGCTCCGGGCTGTCCCGGGTGGTTAACGCCTTGATCGGGCTGGCTTTGCCTTGCCACCGCCATATCGTTAGGGTACCTCGCCGCCACGAGGGGACGGGATTCCTGACGCGAACGCTTTGGCGCGCGTACCCGGACGGGCATGGGATTAGCATAAGTGTCTGAATTATTTGACGAAGTCGACGAGGAAGTACGTCGCGAACAGCTCAAGAAGCTGTGGGACAAGTATTCGATTTACTTGATCGCCCTGATGGTGCTGATCGTGGCCGCCGTCGGCGGCTGGCGCGGCTACCAATATCTCGAGTCCAAGAAGGCCGCCGAGGCCGGCGCGGCGTTCGAGAAGGCCGTCGAGCTGTCCGAGCAGGACAAGCACGCGGACGCCGAGAAGGCCTTCACCGAGCTCGCCACCAAGGCTCCGTCCGGCTATCGCACCCTGGCCCGGCTGCGCGCTGCGGGCGAGGCCGCCAGCCGCGATCCCAAGGCCGCCGCGAAGATGTATGACGACATTGCCGCCGATCGCAGCGTGGGTGGCGAGTGGCAGGATCTAGCCAAGATCCGGGCCGCCGGCTTGCTGCTCGACAGCGCCAGCTACGCCGACATGCAGCAGCGGCTGGAGGCCTCCGCCGCGCCGAAATCGACGTTCCGCCACAGCGCCCGCGAGATGCTGGCGTTGTCGGCATGGCGCAACAACGACATGACCGCGGCTCGCAAATGGCTCGACGCGATTACCGAAGACGGCGAAACACCGCCCAGCCTGCGCTCGCGCGCCGAGGCGCTCCAGGCTCTGCTGCCGCCCGTCGCCAAAAGCTGACGACGGCCCTCTGATGCAAACGAGACACAAGATGCGCCGCACGCCACGTTTGATCGCAGCCACCGTCCTGATCGCCTTCACGGGCCTGTTGGGCGGCTGCTCCAGCGGCGGATTCGATCCGAGCGACATGCTCGACTTCCTCGACACCAAGAAGAAGCTGCCGGGCGACCGCAAGCCGGTATTCCCCGAGGGCGTGCCGGGCCTCGAGCAGGGCGTGCCGAAGGAGATGTACAAGGGCGCGCAGCAGCAGCCGGACCCGAACGCACCTGCCGTCGCGGCTCTGCCTGCGGAGCCACCGCCCGAGCCGGCCAAGCCTGCGAAGGGGACCAAGGCGACGAAGTCCCGACAGCCAGCCACCACGGCGGCCGCGCCCGCTGCCGGCGAGGTCGATGGCGAGGCCCAGCCGGAGGCTGCACCGCCCACGGCCGCTCCGCCGCCCAAGCACAAGATTGTCCGCAAGCGCACCACAGCGCCACCGCCGGATCAGCCTGTCCAGCAGGCGCAACCGACCCAGACCACGCAGCAGCAATCGCAAGGCGCTTTCCCGGCGCCGCTGCCGAGCGGCAGCTTCTCGCGCTGATATTCTCCCTTGCATTGACAGGCGCAGCCCCGGCAGCGCACGAATGACCGATGTCCTTCACGATCGCCATCATCGGCCGGCCCAATGTCGGCAAATCGACGCTATTCAACCGCCTGGTCGGACAGAAGCTCGCGCTCGTCGATGACCTGCCGGGCGTCACCCGCGACCGCCGCGAGGGTGAGGCCAGGCTCGGCGACCTCCAGTTCATCATCGTCGACACCGCCGGCCTCGACGAGGGTGCCAAGGGCTCGCTGACCGCGCGTATGCAGGAGCAGACCGAGACCGCGATCGCGCAGGCCGACGCGCTGTTCTTCGTCATCGATGCCCGCATCGGCCTCACGCCCACCGATCGCGCCTTCGCCGATTTCGCCCGCAAGGCCAACAAGCCGGTGCTGCTGGTCGCCAACAAGAGCGAAGGCAAGCATGGCGATGCCGGTGCAATGGAGGCCTTCGCCCTCGGACTCGGCGATCCCATCCAGATCTCGGCCGAGCATGGCGAGGGCATGGGCGAGCTTTACGATGCGCTCAGCCAACTGATGCCGGAGCCCGTCGACGAGGACGAGGCCGAGGACGACGCGCCGCTCTCGGAGGAAGAGGCGGCGACGCGCCCGATCCGGGTCGCCATCGTCGGCCGGCCCAATGCCGGCAAGTCGACGCTGATCAACTATCTGCTCGGCGAGGAGCGCCTGCTGACGAGCCCGGAAGCCGGCACCACGCGGGATTCCATCGCGGTCGAGATCAACTGGAAGGGCCGCGATTTCCGGGTGTTCGACACCGCAGGTCTGCGCCGGCGCTCCCGCATCGAGGAGAAGCTGGAAAAGCTCTCGGTCGCCGACGCGCTGCGCGCGGTGCGCTTTGCCGAAGTCGTCGTGCTGATGATGGATACGCAGAACCGCTTCGAGGAGCAGGATCTGCGCATCGCCGATTTGATCGAGCGTGAGGGCCGGGCGGTCGTGCTCGCCGTCAATAAATGGGATCTGATGGAGACCAAGGGCGGCGGCGCGATCTCGAGCCTGCGCCGCGACGCCGACCATTGGCTGCCGCAGCTCAAGGGCGTGCCAATCGTCGCGGTATCGGGCCTGATGGGCGAGGGCATCGACCGCTTGATGCAGGCGATCCAGGATGCCTACGCGATCTGGAACCGGCGCGTGCCGACGTCGGCGCTCAATCGCTGGTTCGAGCAGGCGATCCAGGCCAATCCGCCGCCCGCAGTGTCCGGCCGCAGGCTGAAGCTGAACTACATCACCCAGAACAAGGCGCGCCCGCCGAGCTTCGTGCTGTTCTGCTCGCGTGCCGATGCGGTGCCGCAGTCCTACTTGCGCTACCTCACCAATTCCATGCGCGAGACCTTCGATCTGCCGGGCACGCCGGTGCGCATCACCTTGCGCGAGAAGTCCAATCCCTTCGCGCATAAGCGCAAGCGGCCGTCGTGAGCGACGGGGCCGGCGAGGCGATGGCGCAAAGCGCGGCGCCGGTCCGGCGCGGCGCGGTCGCCTTCATCTTCGTCACCATCCTGCTCGACATGCTCGCGCTCGGCGTGATCATGCCGATCCTGCCGAAGCTGATCGAGAGCTTTGTCGATAACGACACCGCGCACGCGGCCCGCATCTTCGGCCTGTTCGGCACCGCCTGGGCGCTGATGCAGTCCGTGTTCTCGCCGCTGCTCGGCGCGCTGTCGGATCGGTTCGGGCGCAGGCCGGTGGTGCTGCTGTCGAATTTCGGGCTGGCGGCCGACTACGTTCTGATGGCGCTGGCGCCGTCGCTGGTGTGGCTGTTCATCGGCCGCGTGATCTCCGGCATCACCTCGGCGAGCATCTCGACCGCCTTCGCCTATATCTCGGATGTCACGCCGCCGGAACGGCGTGCGGCGATCTTCGGCAGGATTGGTGCGGCCTTCGGCGCCGGCTTCATCCTGGGCCCGGCGCTGGGCGGCCTGCTCGGCGACATCGATCCGCGCCTGCCGTTCTGGGCCTCGGCCGCCCTAAGCTTGGCCAATGCGCTCTATGGGCTCTTCGTCCTGCCGGAATCGCTTTCGCCCGACAAGCGCGCGCCGTTCCACTGGAGAAGTGCCAATCCGATCGGCGCGCTGCGCCTGCTGCGATCCAATGCGGTGCTGGCCGCCTTGTCGGTCGTCAATTTCATCGCGCAGGTCGCGCATGTCGTGCTGCCATCGACTTTCGTGCTCTATGCGACCTATCGCTACGGCTGGGATTCCAAGACCGTTGGACTGACGCTCGCCATGGTCGGCATCTGCGCCATGGTGGTGCAGGGGCTCGCCATCGGCCCGATCGTGCGCGCGCTCGGCGAGCGGAAGGCGCTGCTGCTGGGCTTGTGCTGTGGCGCGATCGGCTTCGTGGTCTTGGGCGCTGCGCCGACCGGTCCGCTATCCTGGCTCGGCGTTCCCATTTTGTCGCTATGGGGCATCTCCGGTGCCGCCTCGCAATCGCTGATGACGCGGCTGGTCGCACCCGATCAGCAGGGCCAGTTGCAGGGCGCGACCGCAAGCGTGCAGAGCGTGTCGCAGCTCGTCGGCCCGTTCCTGTTCACGCTGACGTTTTCCTATTTCATCGGCGCCAGCGCGCCGCTGCATCTGCCCGGCGCGCCGTTCCTGCTTGCAGCAGTGCTGATGGTGGTGTGCGTGGCGATCGCAATGCGGTCGCTGGCAGCGACGAAGACAATCTCGTAGGGTGGGCAAAGCGGAGCGTGCCCACCGCATCTCGATGTCGCGGAGAGATGGTGGGCACGGCGCTTAGGCGCCTTTGCCCATCCTACGGGATCTCGCTTACTTCTTCACCAGCGGGCAATCGCTATCCTTGAGCGGCTTGGCCGCGTCTTCCGGTGCGATGGTGGCGACCAGCTTGTAATAGTCCCACGGTCCCTTCGACTCTTCCGGCTTCTTCACCTCGAACAGATAGGCCGGGATGAGGCGGCGGCCATCGGCGCGCAGCGGGCCCTTGCCGAACAGCGGGTCGTCGGTCGGAAGCTCCTTCATCTTGGCGACGACCTTGGCGCCGTCATGCGGATTGCCGCCGAGCGCGTCCATCGCCTTCAGGTAATGCAAGATCTCGGCATAGAGGCCCGCGACCGTCATCGAGGGCATCGATCCCTTCGGCGAGACCTTCTGGAAGCGCTTCGACCATTCGCGGGTCTGGTCGTTGAGATCCCAGTAGAAGGACTCGGTGAAGGTCAAGCCCTGCGCGGTCTTCAGGCCGAGCGAGTGCACGTCGTTGATGAACAGCAGGAGCGCCGCGAGCTTCTGACCGCCGGAGACGATGCCGAACTCGGCGGCCTGCTTGATCGCGTTCGTGGTGTCGCCGCCGGCGTTGGCAAGGCCGATGATCTTGGCCTTCGAGGACTGCGCCTGCAGCAGGAACGAGGAGAAGTCGGCCGTGTTGAGCGGGTGCTTGACGCCGCCGAGCACCTTGCCGCCGGTTGCCGTGACAACGGCGCTGGTGTCGCGCTCCAGCGCATGGCCGAAGGCGTAGTCCGCGGTCAGGAAGAACCAGCTGTCCCCGCCCGCCTTGGTCAGCGCCTTGCCGGTGCCGTTGGCGAGCATGTAGGTGTCGTAGGTGAAGGAGATGGTGTTGGGCGTGCAGGCCTTGCCGGTGAGATCTGCAGTGGCAGCACCCGAATTGAGCAGCACCGAGTTCTTTTCCTTGACGAGGTTGCTCACCGCGAGCGCCACGCCCGAGCTCGGAGTATCTGCGATGGCGTCGACCTTGTCGGCGTCGATCCATTGCCGGGCGATGTTGACGCCGATGTCGGGCTTGTTCTGGTGGTCACCGGAGAGGACCTCGATGGTCCAGCCCTTGGCCTTCAATCCGGAATCCTCGACCGCCATCTTCACCGCGGCGACCGAGTTCGGACCGCCGATGTCGGCATAGAGGCTCGACATGTCGTTGAGCACGCCGATCTTGACGGTCTTGTCCTGCGCGTAGGCGGATGTGGCAAAACCGAAAGCGGCACAGGCCAGAAGGGCCGCGGAGCGGCGTGCGAATGTCGTGGTCATGAAAGGTTTCCTCCATTGTCAAATATGCGGACGGCTCTCTTGCGAAGCCTTGTTTCCGGCTGATGGCTCTAGCCTGTCCCACGGCCGGCGGCAATGCGCCTAAAGCCGGACGACGCTGCGTCCTAGCGTCATCCATCTGTTAACTTTTGGGAAAAATGCGTTGAGACGCTATTTGAGAGCGTCCGATGTCAGCTTGAATTTCTGGATGCGCTTTCGATCTTGCCGATCCGGGCCACGAACTTGCCGTTTTGCGTGAACGTCAAGATTGCGTTGTCGGTCCAAGTCAATCAGGCCGGTGCGCGGAAGCTCATCAGGCTGCGCGTCTTGTAATCGTAGAACTTGCCGGTCTCGGTCCAGTCAGGCGCGCACATCGGCACGATGAATTCGGCGACCTGCTCAGGCGTGTCGAGCGTCGCCGGATCCTCGCCCGGCATCAGGGTGGCGCGCATGCGGGTGCGGATCGGGCCGGGGTTGAACAGGTTGACGCGCAGCTTCGTGTTCGCGGTTTCCTGCGCCCAGGCGCGGGCCAGCGTTTCCAGCGCGGCCTTGGACGCCGCGTAGGGGCTGACATAGGCGGTGGCCTTGTTGGCGGCACCCGAGGTGATGAACACTGCGCGGCCGGCATCGGACTGCTTCAACAGCGGCTCCATGCAGCGGATCAGCTGGAAATTTGCGGAGACATTCACGGCCATCACGTCGTTGAAGGCCTTCAGCTCGATATGGCCGATCGGCGAGGAGGGTCCGAGCACGCCGGCATTGCCGACCAGGATGTCGAGCTTGGCGTAGCGCTCGTGCAGGCCGGCGCCCAGCCGCGCGATGCCGTCGGAATCGGTGAGGTTGAGCGGCACCAGGGTGGCGCTGCCGCCGTCCTTCCGGATCTCGTCATCGAGCTCTTCCAGCCCGCCCTGCGTGCGCGCCACCGCAACGATATGCGCGCCGGCCTTGGCCAGCGCGCGTGCCGTGGCATAGCCGATGCCGCGCGAGGCGCCGGTGACGAGAGCGATGCGGTTGGCGAGGGGTTTTGTCATGGCAAAGTTCTATTCATCGTCGTCCTGGCGAAAGCCAGGACCCATACGCCGGGTTTGTTTGGCTTGGGAAGGCGGTTGTCACACCTTCTTCGAGCCATTGAAGCCTGTGGTAATGGGTCCTGGCTTTCGCCAGGACGACAGGATCAACTCGCCTCCGCCAGCAGCGACAATTGCCGCGGCTGCGGCTCGGTCTGGGTCTGGTCGGTGAGGTGGGTCGGATAGGCCCCGGTGAAGCAGTGATCCGAGAATTTCGGATTGGCGGGGTCGCGGCCGGGCTCGCCCATGGCGCGGTACATGCCGTCGATGGACAGGAACGCGAGCGAGTCGGCGCCGATGATCTCGCGCATCTCCTCCAGCGAATGCGTCGCGGCGAGCAGGCCACCGCGGTCGGGCAGGTCGATGCCGTAATAGTCGGGATAGAGGATCGGGGGCGAGGCGAGACGGAAGTGCACTTCGGTTGCACCCGCATCGCGCATCATGCGCACGATCTTCTTCGAGGTGGTGCCGCGCACCAGCGAGTCGTCGATCAGGATGATGCGCTTGCCTTCGATCGCGGCGCGATTGGCCGAGTGCTTCATGCGCACGCCGGATTCGCGGATCGCCTGCGTCGGCTGGATGAAGGTGCGGCCGACATAGTGGTTGCGGATGATGCCGAGCTCGAACGGCACGCCGGAGAACTGGCTGTAGCCGACCGCGGCGGGCACGCCGGAATCCGGCACCGGCACCACGACGTCGACCGGCACGTGACTCTCGCGCGCGAGCTGTGCGCCGAAATTCTTGCGCACCTCGTACACCGAGCGGCCGTGGACGATGGAATCCGGACGGGAGAAGTAGATGTATTCGAAGATGCAGGGGCGCGGCGCCATCGGCGGGAACGGCTTGTGGATGTCCTGGCCGTTCTCGTCGAACACGATGACTTCGCCCGGCTCGATGTCGCGCACGAAGCGCGCGCCGATGATGTCGAGGGCGCAGGTCTCAGAGGTCAGGATCGGGCAGCCGTCGAGCTCGCCGAGGACGAGCGGACGGATGCCGCGCGGATCGCGCGCGCCGACCAGCTTCTTGTTGGTCAGCGAGACCAGCGCATAGGCGCCTTCGATCTCGCGCAGCGCGTCGACATAGCGCTCGATGAAGCGGCTGCGCTTGGAGCGCGCGACCAGGTGCAGGATCACCTCGGTGTCGGTGGTCGACTGCATCATCGCACCGCTCTTCACCAGCTCGCGGCGCAGCGTCAGGCCGTTGGTGAGGTTGCCGTTATGCGCGACCGCGAGGCCACCGGCATTCAGCTCGGCGAACAGTGGCTGTACGTTGCGCAGGATGGTGGCGCCGGTGGTGGAGTAGCGGACATGGCCGACCGCCATGTTGCCGGGCAGGCGGTCGATCACCTCGTGACGGGAGAAGGTGTCGCCGACGAGGCCGAGGCGGCGTTCTGAGTGAAAGCGGTTGCCGTCGTAGGAGACGATGCCGGCGGCTTCCTGGCCGCGGTGCTGAAGGGCGTGGAGACCGAGCGCGGTGATGGCGGCGGCGTCCGGGTGGCCGTAGATGCCGAAGACGCCGCATTCCTCGCGGAGCGTATCCCCCTCCAGGTCGTCCTGGACCTCCAGAGCGGCCGGGCCCAAACCGGCCGTTGGATCGAGATCAAGCTGGGCGTCCTGGTCAGGGTGTCGCATCTCGTCCGCGCCTTTCTCTAGGGCCAATCAACGCGCTGCAGGTTTCTCGATCAGCTTTTTCAGGCTGTCACGAGCGGGTTTACTGTATCCGTCGCCACTGCCCGAAGGCTGCTGCTCGGATTCAGCTTGATCATCATCTGGTTTGTTTTTCTTGAATCTCTTCAAGATGGTGTTCTCGGGGTCGTCGGGCAAGAGGGCCATCAGCCAATCCCCGGTTCCCTGGAGCACCACGCGGGACTTGGCTCCGGTGACCCAGTCCGGACGCTGCTTGTCCGGAACCAGCCAGGTGAAGAACAGGAAGGCGACCACGACGATCAAAAGCCCGCGAGCAAGGCCAAACAGGAAGCCGAGGGTGCGGTCCAGCGCGCCGATGCGCGAATCCAGGATCATGTCGGAGATCCGCACGGTGATCACGGAGACCACGATCAGGGTGCCCACGAACACGCCGGCGACCACGACCACGCTCGCGACCGTATCGTTGTTGAAATAGGCCTTGGCGGTCGGCAGCAGCTTCGAGAAGGAATACAGCGTCACGATCGCGGCAGCGCCCCAGGCAGCGATCGACAGGATTTCGCGCATGAAGCCGCGGACCATCGCGAGCAGGCCCGAGATCAGCATCACACCGAGCAGGATCAGGTCGAGGAGTGTAACTGGCATCGGCTGGTCTGGTCCGCTCGTACTCTCAAAGGTGCTCAGCGAATCGGTGTTTGGCCGCTGCCCTAAAAGAGGGGCAGACGGCGTTCCCGGCAAGGCCGCAACCACGCAATCCCGTGCTGCTTTTGTGACGGCTGTATAGCGGCGGGGGCCTCCGACGTCACCTCCGGCTAACCATCTCCGCGGCGGAATCTTGCTGGTGTGGCATTTTTCTCTGCCGGCCCGTTCGATTCACCCCGGCGGGAGCCGCGGGCGGCGATTTCGGCGACCAGTGTTGTCAGGCTGTTGACCGCGTTCAGCGACAGTCCGGCGTCTCCTCCGGTCTCGCCGCGGGCCGATTCGGGCAGCACGGCGCGCTGGAAGCCGAGTTTTGCCGCTTCCTTCAGCCGGGCCGGGGTCTGCGCCACCGGGCGGACCACGCCGGAGAGCGAGATCTCGCCGAAATAGACGGCATCGGTCGGTAACTGCGCATTAACCAGGGATGACACCAGCGCCGCCGCCGCGGCGAGATCCGCCGCCGGCTCGTTGATGCGCAGGCCACCGGCGACGTTGAGATAGACGTCGTGCCCGGACAGCTTGACCCCGCAATGGGCTTCCAGCACCGCCAGCACCATCGAGAGCCGGCTCGGGTCCCAGCCGACCACGGCGCGGCGCGGGGTGCCGAGCGAGGTCGGGGCCACCAGCGCCTGCAATTCGACCAGGACGGGCCTTGTGCCCTCGATCCCTGCGAACACGGCGGTGCCGGGCGTGCCGAGATCGCGCTCGGACAGGAACAGCTCGGAAGGGTTGGTGACCTCGCGCAGGCCGAGGCCCGTCATCTCGAACACGCCGATCTCGTCGGTCGGGCCGAACCGGTTCTTCACGGCGCGCAGGATGCGGAATTGCTGCGAGCCTTCGCCCTCGAACGACATCACGGCGTCGACCATGTGCTCGACCACGCGGGGGCCGGCGATCTGGCCGTCCTTGGTGACATGGCCGACCAGGATGATGGCCGCGCCGGTCTTCTTGGCAAAGCGGATTAGCGCCTGCGCCGAGGCGCGGACCTGGGTCACGGTGCCGGGCGCGGATTCCACCGTGTCGGTCCACATGGTCTGGATCGAGTCGATCACGATCAGCCGAGGGACCGCGCCCTCCGACAGCGTCGAGACGATGTCCTCGACCGAGGTCTCGGCGGCGAGCTGCACCGGCGCATCCGACAGGCCGAGCCGCTCGGCGCGCAGGCGCACCTGCGCGACCGCCTCTTCGCCGGAGATGTAGACGACGCGGTGACCGGCGCGCGCCAGCAGGCTGGTGGCCTGCGTCAGCAGCGTCGATTTGCCGATGCCGGGATCGCCGCCGACCAGGAGCACCGAGCCGCGGACGAAACCGCCGCCGGTGACGCGGTCGAGCTCGGTCATCCCTGACGAGAGGCGCGGCGCATCCGGGCTTTTCCCGGCGAGGCTCTCCAGCGCAAAGGTCCGGCCCTTGCGCTTGGAGCGGATCGACACCGGCACACTGCCACTGGTGTCCTCCTCAGCGAGCGTGTTCCACTCGCCGCACGATTCGCACTTGCCCTGCCAGCGGTTATAGGCCGCGCCGCAGTTCTGGCAGACGAAGAAAAGACTGGATTTGGCCATGGGGATAGCGAGTCGTGCTCAAGGAGATTGCGTCGCGTTCCATAGCATGGAGACCCCAGCCGCGACCATGATCGCGTCCATCAGCAGGCGAAACATCTCCGGCTTCAGGTGCAGCACGAAGCGCTTCGCGATGAAGGCGCCCGACATCAGCGAGCCGCCCGCGATCAGGCCCTTGACGAAGACCTCGCCGGTCAGCGCGCCGAAGCGCTCGAACGTCACGGATTTCGCGAAATAGAGCCCGAGCGAGGAGGCAGCTTCAGTGGCGAGGAAGGCGCCCTTGCTGAGCCCGTAGAACAGGAACAGCGGCACGCTGAGCGGGCCGGTCGAAACCACGATGCCGGTGAGATAGCCGATGATTGCGCCGCCGATGGCGAGGTGCCAGAGATTGGCCTTGAGGTCGTGCCGCGCCAGCCAATGCCGCACCGGCACCATCGCGATCAGGAAGATGCCGATGGTGAGATCGACGGCATGCGAGGGCAGTGCCAGCAGCGTTCGCGCGCCGAGCGCTGCGGCCGGAATGCCGGTCACCGAATAGGCTGCGCAAGCCCGCCAGTCGACCTCGCGCCACCACGCCAGGATCCGTGAAAAATTCGCCATCACGGAGGCCACCGCCATGATCGGCACGGCTTCCTTCGGCCCATAGGCATAGACCAGCACCGGCATCAGCATGATCGACGAGCCCGTGCCGACGATGCCGGAAATGGTGCCGGCGATGAGGCCGACGCTGAGTACGAAGAGAAAGGCCAAGACGATCTCCGCGAATCGGGAGAGTTTAGCCGTGGTCAGCGATGCGGGCGATCCGTTCTAGGCGAGGGAACCCAATGCGCTGCGCATCGGCATGCCGGTCTGTGCGCCGGCCTTGAGGCACTTCAATGCGGCCGCTTCGCAGCTCACCTCGAGCGCGCGTTGCAGCGGCACGCCCTCGCTGACCATCGCTGCGAACGTGCCGACGAAGGTGTCGCCAGCGCCGGTCGTGTCGACCGGGGTGATGCGCGGCGTGGAGGCGTGCAGCGGGGCGCCGTCGGTGGTCATTGCCAGCGCGCCCTGCGCACCTGCGGTCACGATGCAGGTGAGGTTGCCGGCCTTGGCGAGGTGCATAGCAGCCGTTTCGTAGCTGGCCGCCGCAAGGCCGATGGCCGCTGCGGCATCCATTGCCTCGTGTTCGTTGACGAGCAGATAGTCGGTCACAGCGAGAAGCTCTGTCACCATCTCACCGGTCATCTTCTCCGGGACCGGTGCGAGATTCCAGATCACGGTGCCGGAAACCGATTTGGTTTTGCGCGCAGCCTCCAGCGCTTGTGCAAAGGGCACCTCCATTTGAAGCACGAGCACAGTGTCGCAACTGAAGAGGTCGGTCGGGAGGTCATTGGCACTCGCGGTGATGTTGGCGCCGCTGGCCACCGTAATCGCGTTCTCGCCGGCCTGATCGACCGTGATGAACGCACAGCCGGTCGGTTCATGGGCCCTGACGATGAGATCGGCGTTGACACCATTGGCCCTGAGATTCTCGATCGCGCTGTCGCCAAACCCATCCCGGCCGACGCGGCCCGCCATGCGCACGCGTCCCGGTCCGGCGATCCGCGCGGCGGCGACCGCCTGATTGGCGCCCTTGCCGCCGAAATGGGTCCGGTAGGATGGCGCCAGCACAGTCCGGCCGGGACCCGGAATGACCGGGACCTCCGCGACGAGATCGATGTTGAGCGACCCAAACGCCAGGATCATGAGAGGCCGTCAGCCTTGCTCGTCCATGACGCGCAGCTTCTCGACGCGGCGGCGGAAATCCTCGTCGGTGGAGAATTCGGCGGAGAGATAGGACGAGACCAGATCGACGGCGAGCCAGGCGCCAACGATCTGCGCGCCGATGCACATGACGTTGACGTCGTCATGCTCGACGCTCTGATGGGCCGAATGGACATCGTGGCAGACCGCGGCGCGGATACCCTTCATCTTGTTGGCCGCGATCGAGGCGCCGACGCCGGTGCCGCACACCATGATGCCGCGCGCGGCTTCGCCCGACGTCACCTTCTGCGCCACCGCGCGCGCGATGTCGGGGAAGTCCACCGGCTTGTCGTCATGAGAGCCGACGTCGATGATTTCGTGGCCGAGCTTGCGGATGTGATCGATGACCGTCTGCTTGAGCGGCCAGCCGGCATGGTCGGATCCGATGACGAGACGCATGTAAGGTCCTTCTTGATGTTGCATTGACCGTGACAGCCGCGTGCGGCCGTCACGGCTTCCTCTGGTTCAGCTGCGCATTTCGGGCGGCAGCTCGACACCATGGAATTTCCTGTAGATCGCATTCAGCTTGCCGTTCTTGACGTTCTCGGTGATCCAGGCGTTGAGCTTGTCCATCAGGCGCTGCTCGCCCTTCTTCAGGCCGATGGCGAGATCGAAGGTCGCCAGCGGAATCCTGGATTCGAACACGCGCGAGGGGTTCTTCACCCCGATCTGGTTGATGATCGTCGCCGACGAGGCGACGCAGTCGACCTGACCGGAAACGGCCGCCGTCACCATGGTGGCATCGTCGTCGTAACGGGCGATCTTGAGCTCCTTGTCCTTCATGTTGGACAGGGTGGTGTCCTGGGTGGTGCCACGCGAGACGCCGATCGACTTGTCCTTCACGTCGGGCCAGTCCTTGACGGTCGACGACTTCAGGCAGCCGACATCGGATTGCAGCGTCGCATAGCGCTTGGTGAAGTCGATCACCTTGGCGCGGTCCGGCGTCACCGACAGGGTCGAGATGATGATGTCGGCCTTGCCGGTCAGGACGTTGGGGATACGGGTCGCGCCGGTGGTCTGGATGAACTCCAGCTCGAGCCCCCAATCCTTGGCGAGCAGCTGCGCCACCTCGACGTCGGAGCCGGTCGGCTTCATGCTGGAATCCATCATGCCCGAGGGCGGGATGGCGAGGTCCGTCGAGATGCGGATCTTCTTCGCTTTCGTGATGTCGTCCAGCAAATCGGCCGATGCCGGCGTCGCGGATATCATGACGAGGCAGCACAGCGCGGTGGCCGTGCCCAGCAAGGTCTTGTTGGTCATCCCTAGTTCTCCTCTCCTGTTATGATTTCAGGTTTCCAGTGCCCACGAATTGCGTGAGTTCGGGCGTCGTCGGCGACGTCAGGATCGAGGCGGGGCCGGTCTCGTGGACCTTGCCGCGATGCATGAACACGATCCGGTCAGCGATGCCTTTGGCAAAGCCCATCTCGTGGGTGACCATCACCATGGTCATGCCATCAGCCGCCAGTTGCTCGATCACCTTCAACACCTCGGCGGTGAGTTCGGGATCGAGCGCGGAGGTGACCTCGTCGAACAGCATGACCTTGGGCTGCATGGCGAGGGAGCGGGCGATCGCGGCTCGCTGCTGCTGTCCGCCCGAGAGCTGCTCGGGATAGGCGTGCAGCTTCTCCTCGAGCCCGACCTGCGCCAGCACTTTTCGCGCGAGGTCCTTGGCGTGCGAACTTGCCATGCGCTTCACCGCGCATGGCGCGAGCGTGATGTTCTGCTCGATCGTGAGGTGCGGAAACAGATTGTAGCTCTGGAACACGATGCCGACGTCCTGGCGCAGTGCGCGCAGATCAACATCGGGGCGGTCGACGCGGTGCCCGCAGACGACGATCTCGCCGCCGTCGACCTTCTCGAAGCGGTCGATGCAGCGCAGCGCCGTGCTCTTGCCGGAGCCGGAGCGGCCGATCAGCGCCAACACCTCGCCGCGCGCGACGGCAAAGGAGACGCCGTCGAGCACCCGGAGCGGACCAAAGCTCTTCTGCACGTCGCGGAGCGACACGATCGGTTCGGGGGAGAGGGCGTTCTGCTGCATGTCAGGCTGTCGCGAGGTTGGACCTGCCGCGCCCCATCCGCCGTTCCAGCCTCTGGCTGAACAGCGACAGCGGATAGCACATGGCGAAATAGGTGACGGCGATGATGGCGTAGATGGCGAACGGCTCGAACAGCGAGTTGTTGACGATCTGGCCCGAGCGCATCAGCTCGACGAAACCGACGACGGAGGCGAGCGAGGTGTTCTTGATGATCTGCACCATGAAGCCGACGGTCGGCGGCGTCGCGATGCGGATCGCCTGTGGCAGGATCACCTTCATCATGCGCTGGGTCCGGCTCAGCGCCAGGCCTTCGGCGGCTTCCCATTGCGGCTTCGGCACGGACTGGATGCAGCCGCGCCAGATCTCGCCGAGATAGGCGGCGACGTAGAGCGTCAGCGAAGCGCCGGCGGCAGCGAGCGGCGAGACCTTGAGGCCGATGGCGGCGAGGCCGAAATAGCCGAGGAACAGGATGACGAGCAACGGCGTGCCCTGGACGAGCTGAACGTAGATGGCGCTGGCGATCCGCACCGATTTGAGCGGCGATATGCGCGCCAGCGCAATCACGAAGCCGACGATGCCGCCGCCGATCAGCGCGATCATGGACAGCCCGATCGTCCACAGCGCGCCCTGGCCGAGGAACATCAGATGATTGACATTGAGATGTCCGCCCATGGTCATCTCACAACGGCGTGCCGAGCCGGCGGCGGCGCGGAAACAGCACGAGGCCAAGGCCCCAGAAGCCGGCACGCATCACCAGCGACAGGATGACATAGAGCACGGCGACGATGATGTAGGTCTCGAAGGCCCGATAAGTGTCCGACTGGATGTAATTCGCGACCGCGGTGAGCTCTTCGGCCGAAATCTGCGAACAGACCGAGGAGGCCAGCATCAGCAGCACGAACTGGCTGGTCAGCGCCGGATAGACCTTCTCGATCGCCGGCAGGAGGATAATGTGCCAGTAGATCTGCAGGCGCGACAGTGCGAGCCCCTCGGCGGCCTCGATCTGTCCGCGCGGGATCGCTTCGAAGCCGGCACGCATGATCTCGGCGGTATAAGCGCCGACATTGATCGTCAGCGCGGCCACGGCCACGGCGAAGGCGGAGTACTTCAGGCCAAGGCTGGCGAGGCCAAAATAAACCAGGAAGATCTGCACCAGCAGCGGCGTATTCCGGATGGTCTCCACATAGACCTTGCAGGCGCCCGCGATCAGCGCGTTGTGCGTGCCGCGTCCGACCGCCGCGAGGGTGCCGAGCAGGGCGCCGAGCACGGTCGCGAAGAACGCCAACTCCAATGTGAGGGCGGCGCCGGCCAGGAAACTTGGCCAACGCTCCAGCACTGCGGGAAAGTCGAGTTGGAGGCTCATCGTCGTCGGTTCAGCCGGTGACCTGGTTGGTCATGCGGTCATAGACGCGGAACAGCGCCTGGTTGCCGTTGCTGCCTTCGCCATGGGCGCGCGCATCGACGTACTGGCTGGTGACGAGCGCGGTGCCGGGCAGCGGCACATTCAGCGCCTGCGCGTGCTCCTGCACCAGGCGGAGGTCCTTCAGCATCAGATCGATGCGAAAGCCGGCGCCGTCGTCGCCTGCGATCATGGAGGGGCCGAGCTTGTCGAGCATCCAGGATGCCGCAGAGCCTCCGAGCAGCACCCGGCGTAGCAGGTTGAGGTCGACCCCTGAGGCCCGCCCGAGCGCGAGCGCCTCGCAGATCGCCTGGATGTTGATGCCGCAGATCAGCTGATTGCAGAGCTTGACGGTCTGGCCGGCGCCGGACGCGCCGACATGCGTGATGGTCGTGCCCATCGCGCGGAAGAACGGCTCGGCCTGAGCGAAGGCGGCCGCATCGCCGCCGGCCATGATCGAGAGCGCAGCGTTCTTGGCACCCACGGGCCCACCCGAGACCGGCGCGTCGATGAAGCTGACCCCGGCCTTTTGCAGGTCGGCATGGATGCGACGGACGGCAACCGGCGAGATCGTGCTCATGTCGACGATCAGCTTGCCGGGAGGAGGGGATTTCAGCAGGCCGTGCTCGCCGTAAATGGTCGCCTCGACGTGCGGGGTGTCGGGCAGCATGCTGATGACGATGTCGGCGCCTTGCGCGGCATCGGCGGGGCTCTTGGCGCGGGTTGCGCCTTCCTTGACGCTGTCCGCCAGCGCGGCTTCGTTCAAATCGAAGACGCGGACCGCGTGGCCGGCCACCAGGAGGTTGCGCACCATCTCCCGTCCCATCGTGCCGATGCCGATGAAGCCGACATTGCCCTCGTCGTTCCGTCCCATGTTGTCAGTCCGTTTCTTGATTGATTGCTTCTTGGTTGGCTTGCCGTCCGCGATCAGCCCGAGGCGCTGGTCTTGTCGATGTCGCCGACGACGGCGCGCCGCCGGTATTCGTCGCCGATGGCAAAATGCTTGCGCAGCGTCGCGTCCGCGCGCTCCGGATCACGTGCAATGACCGCTTCGAAGATGCGGCGGTGATCGTCGATCAGATAGGTCTTCATCGACGGGAAGGCCTGCACCAGCTCGCGGCGGCTGCGATGCGAATGCGTCAACAGGCCCGCCATCGAACTGTGCAAAACCGTCAGCGTCTCCGAATGCGAGGCGACGACGATGGCGCGATGGAATTCGAAGTCGGCCATGCCGCCGGCATCGGCTTCGTCGATCGTTTCTCCGATCTTTGCCAGCGCGCGCTGCAGGCGTTCGAAATCGGCGATGTTGGCACGTTCGCAGGCGAGCCTGATCGCCTGGCATTCGATTGCGACGCGGGCCTGCATGACATCGTCGAGCATGTCCGCCTGTTGGGCGAGCGCGAAGGTGAAGAAGTCATTCAGCACGGAGACGTCCGGGCGCGTCACCACGGTGCCGATGCGGTCGCGGATCTCGACGATGCCGAGCACGGTGAGGGCGCGCAGCGCCTCGCGGACGATCGGCCGGCTGACACCGAGCAAGGTCGCCAGCTCGCGCTCGGAGATCAGGCGGTCGCCAGGCTTGAGCGAGCCCGCAAGCAGGCGTTCGCGCAAGAAGGCGAACACCTTCTCGAACCCCTTTTCGCCCTCGGTGGCCCGCGTGAGTTCCATCCCAGTCCTTTTGGTCTGATCTTGGTCAGGCCAGTATGATAACCAAGGCGCGGAGGTCAAGAGGCCTTAGCTAAACGAGGGTGGAAATGGGCGACCGGCGTTGAGGCGGCGGGCTTCGGAGCCAACATTCATGCCCCCGCTGGTGGGCCGCGAGGGCTCTGTTCCGCGAGCCCGCAATTACACAATCCGATTTGGTGTACCGCGCCGATGCCGTGTTGAACCGATCCGTTGATCTGGCGGTGACGAGGAGGTTCGCTGGCGAAACATGGCGGCTGAAGCGCGATAGCGACCGCGCGAGCGCATGTTGGCAGCGTCGGGAGAATTCTTCGATGATGACATTCTGCCGGTGTTTTGCCCGACGAGTCAATTCGAATTTCGGATTTCGCGCAAATCATTGAACGCACAGGGGTCGGCTACTGTGCATGGGGTTGTTTTTCAGGTTTTTGTTTTAGGAGTCCCGCTGCTGACAGCATGTTGGCAGCAGGGGCCGGCTACGACCATCTCCTGACAAAACGGAGAGCGGGTCATGCCGATCGAGGCAAGCTGTCATTGCGGTGAGACGGTGTTCGAGGTGACGGAGGCGCCTTCGAGCGTGACGCGCTGCACCTGCACGCTATGTGCCAAGCGCGGCGCGCTATGGGCCTATTACACGCCGGTGCAGTTCCGCCTGCTGTCGCCTGCGGAAAACGTCGCGACCTATCTCTGGGGCAGCCGCACCGTCAAACATCATTTCTGCGCGAGCTGCGGCTGCGGCACCTATTCGGAGTCGCCGGACTGGTCGACCGGCAAACCCGATTTCGACAATCCCAAGGTCGCCGTGAATGCGCGCCTGTTCGACGATTTCGATCTGGAGGCCGTGCCGGTGACCGTGATCGACGGCAGGAATTTGTGGTGAGCCCACAGTTTCGTAGGGTGGGCAAAGCGTTAGCGTGCCCACCATTTCGACCTCGGTGAGGATAGAGATGGTGGGCACGGCGCTATGCGCCTTTGCCTACCCTACGGGCCACGGCATCGTCGACCTATTTCAACTCCACCCACGCCGGCGCGTGATCGCTGGCGTCATCCTCGCCGCGGATCGCCTTGTCGACGCCAGCTTTGACCAGCCGCGGGGCGAGGGCAGGGCTGAGCAGGAGATGATCGAGCCGCAGGCCCGCATCGCGCGGCCAGCGGTTTCGCTTGTAGTCCCAGAACGTGTAGATGCGCTGATCGGGATGCAATTCGCGGATCGCGTCGCACCAGCCTTGTTCGACCAGCGAGGCGAATGCCGCGCGGCTCTTCGGCTGAATCAGTGCATCCTTGTCCCATGAGCGGGTCGGATAGATGTCGATCTCCGTGGGGGCGATGTTGTAGTCGCCGGCGAGCACCACCGGCAGATCCTGCTTGATGAAGCTCTTGGCGTGGCGCTTGAGCCGCGCGAACCAGTCGAGCTTGTAATCGAATTTCGGCCCAGGCTGCGGATTGCCGTTCGGCAGATAGATGCTGGTGACGATGATGCCGCGCACGGCGGCCTCGATGTAGCGCGCCTCGTGATCGTCGGCCTTCCCCGGCAAGCGATCGCGGGTGAGCACCGGCTCGGCGTTGCGAGCGAGGAGGGCGACGCCGCTCCAGGTCTTTTGTCCACGCCAGACTGCGCCATAACCGGCTTTTTCGATGGCCGCCGCCGGAAATTCGCCATCACTTGCCTTCAACTCCTGAAGCGCGACGACATCGGGCTTCGCCACGCGCAGCCATGCCAAGAGATTGGGCAGGCGGCGATTGATGTTGTTGATGTTGAATGTCGCAATCTTCATGTAGGGCTAACGCTTCTGCCTTCCGATACCGGAGACACAATGTCCAAGTTGAGCTTTGTTGCCGTCGCACTCGTCATCGCGTTCTCCGGAGCCGCATCGGCACAATCGTCCGATCCGCGCGGCGCGTGCAAGGCGGACTATGACAAATTCTGCGCCGGCATCGCGCCGGGCGGCGGCATCGTCGCATGCCTCAACGGCAAGCGCGACCAGCTCACTGCGACCTGCAAGGCGGCGCTGGACAGCAGGAAGAAGAAGTGAGCGGCCGCTCTCGTGTCCCGGACGCGGCGCAGCACGCAGTGATGCGACGCTGAGCCGGGGCCCAGAGAGCGACACCGTACGATGTGGAGAGATGGGCCCCGGCTCTGCAACGCACCGCTGAAGTAGCGCTGCGCTGCGTCCGGGGCACGCGCGTATCGCTCAGCTCGGCAACGGCGGCTGGCTCGCCGGCTGCTCGACCGGCGGCGGCGAGGACAGCTGCTCGGAAGCCTGTGCTGGGGGCGCCGGCTTTGCCAGCGGCTCCACGACGTTGCCGCCCTTGTAGATGCGGGCGTAGCGGTGGCCGAGGCTGGTCAGCACCTCATAGCCGATCGTGCCGAAATGATGCGCGAGCTCGTCGACGGTGATGCCCTCTCCGAGCAGCGTCACCATGTGGCCACGCCGCGCCGCGCTCGGCGGCAGGTCAGTGATATCGATTGCGATTAGGTCCATCGAGATGCGGCCCGCGACCGGGCAGCGCTTTCCGGCCACGATGACTTCGGCGCCGCGGGTGCCATCATTGGAGCTGGCGGCGCGGAAATAGCCGTCGGCATAGCCGACCGCGATGATCGCGAGCTTGGTCGGCCGCCGTGCGGTCCAGGTGCCGCCATAGCCGACGCTCTCGCCGCGATCGATGGTGCGGATCTGCACGATGCGCGCCTTGAGGTCGACCACCTGCTGCATCGGATTGTCGGCCTCCGGCGTCGGGTTGACGCCGTAGAGCGCAGCCCCCGGCCGTACCATGTCGAACTGGAAGGGGGCACCGAGGAAGATGCCGGAGGAGTTGGCGAGCGCGGCCGGCACGCCTGAGAACTCGCTGGCGATGCCGCGGAAGGCGGCGAGTTGTCTTGCATTGACCGGACTGTTGAGCTGCTCGCCCGAGACCAGATGGCTCATCACCAGCGTAATGCCGTGATCGCCGGCATTGATGCGGGGGATGATGGCCTGCGCTTCCGCAAGCGTCAGGCCCAGCCGGTTCATGCCGGTGTCGATGTGAACAGCGGCACCTCCGTTCCAGCCGCTGCGGCGGCAGAACACGTCCCATTCCGCGAGTTCGTTGAGATCGCCGATCACTGGCCGGCAATTGATCTTCGCATAGTGCTCGCCGGTGTTCTGGAAATAGCCGCCGAGCACGTAGATCGTGGGCTCCGGCACCGCCTCACGCACCTTGCGCGCTTCCTCGATGGTGGCGACGAAGAAGGTCTTGCAGCCGGCCCTGCTCAGCGCGCGCGCGACCTCGGGGGCGCCGCAGCCATAGGCGTCGGCCTTGATCACCGCCGCGCATTCGGCCGGCACCGCCGTCTTTTCGAGCTTGCGCCAATTGGCGATGATGGCGTCGAGATCGACTGTGAGCACGCCGCCATAGGCAGCGAGCGCGGCAGCCTGATTGGCCCCCGCGGAGAGAGGACCGGATTGCGAGATCATTTTCGGGTCGGACGCCATTGTCATGACGCCGTTTTACGCAAGAGGCCCGAGGGGTTCAACCCGGGGGAACAGTCTAGTAGTCGCTGCGATCCGGCAACTGGCCGTCATGGGCGAGGTCGCCGAAGCGGGTGACCGAGGCATCGAAGTGCAGCTCGACCGTGCCGGTCGGGCCATGGCGCTGCTTGCCGATGATGACTTCGGCCCGGCCGACCGTGCGTTCCATGTCGGCCTGCCATTTGGCATGCTCCTCGGTGCCGGGGCGCGGCTCCTTCATCGCGAGGTAATATTCCTCGCGGAACACGAACAGCACGACGTCGGCGTCCTGCTCGATCGAGCCGGATTCGCGCAGGTCCGAGAGCTGCGGCCGTTTGTCGTCACGCGATTCCACCTGACGCGACAGCTGCGATAGCGCGATCACGGGGACGTTGAGCTCCTTGGCCAGCGCCTTCAGGCTGGTCGTGATCTCCGTGATTTCCTGCACGCGGCTGTCGCTGGCGCGCTTGCCCGAGCCGGACAAGAGCTGGATGTAGTCGATCACCAGGAGGTCAAGGCCCTTCTGGCGCTTGAGCCGGCGGGCGCGCGCCATCAGCTGCGCGATCGACAGGCCGCCGGTGGCGTCGACATAGAACGGCAGCGATTGCAGCTCGATCGAGACCTGGCGGATCTTCTCGAAATCGGCTTCCGAGATGCCGCCGCGGCGGATGTGGGAGGAGGGGATGCCGGTGCGCTCGGCCACGATACGCGTGGCGAGCTGGTCGGCCGACATTTCGCAGGAGAAGAAGCCGATCACGCCGCCATTGGCGGCCTTCATGGTGCCGTCGGCCTGGAGTTCCGGAACATAGGCTTGTGCGACGTTGTAGGCGATGTTGGTCGCAAGCGAGGTCTTGCCCATGCCGGGACGTCCCGCCACGATGATGAGGTCGGAGTGCTGCAAGCCGCCCATCTTGGTGTCGAGGTCGCGCAGGCCCGTCGAGATGCCCGACAGCTTTCCATCGCGCTGGAATGCTTTCGCCGCAAGATCGACGGCGACCGTCAGCGCCTGCGAGAATTTCTGGAAGCCGCCGTCATAGCGGCCGGATTCGGCGAGCTCGTAGAGGCGGCGCTCGGCGTCCTCGATCTGCGCCCGCGGCTGGAAATCGACCGGCGCGTCATAGGCGACATTGACCATGTCCTCGCCGATGCCGATCAGGTCGCGCCGCAACGACAGGTCATAGATGGTGCGGCCGTAATCCTGGGCATTGATGATGGTGGTCGCTTCGGCCGCGAGCCGCGCCAGATATTGCCCGATGGTCATGCCGCCGACGTCGGTGTCGGCGGGGAGGAACGTCTTCAGCGTGACGGGCGTCGCGATCTTGCCCATCCGGATCAGGCTGCCGGCGGTCTCGAAGATGGTCTGGTGCAGCGGCTCGAAGAAATGCTTCGCCTCCAGGAAGTCGGAGACGCGGTAGAAGGCGTCGTTGTTGACCAGGATCGCGCCCAGGAGGCTCTGTTCCGCCTCGATATTATGCGGCGCGCTCCGATAGGCGGGAGTCCCGGCGTCGGGCGCGAGTTTGAGAACGTTCGAATCAGTCAGGGCCATGGTCGGACGTGCTTAGCAATTTTCTTGGGCGGATGCGGGGCGCGATAAAGCGCCGCCTCGGCCCAAAGCGGAAGCAAAAGCTGACCGCTATCAACCGCTCAGTGAAAATGGTGGATGATTGGTAGCCGCAGCACGCCCCGCGCTTGACGGATTTTCGCGGAACCAGATGCCGCTTGGAAGCGGCCGCACCCCGCGCCACGGAAAAATCCTGCAGCCGTGAACCTTATGGATTGGCGCGCAGACCTATCGAAGAACGCGCGAATTGACGCACGCTGGGAGCTTTCGGCTCGGCTTCAGACCAGCAGGAGGTAGACCAGCGCAACCAGGGCCGCCCCGACGCCGGTGACGATCAGGGCGTAGTCGGTGCGGAGGTCGTCCTGCACGTCGAACGAGGTTTGGGTCTCTTTGCTCATGGCGACGACATAAGTCAGGTCCGACCAGACTTATGTGAAACAGATCACATCTTCCCGGATTCTTTCGAGGTAGAGCCGGAACAGGCCGGCGGGCAGGGGGTTGTCCCCGACGCGCCAGCGGGAAGACGAGGCAAGCAATGCGGCCAGAACGGCAGCAGCAGATATGGCGGAGCGAAGCAGGCAGCCGGCTCTGGCTCGCGGGACTGCTCGCGGCCATGGAGCACGCCGAGCGGCCTGAAGTGCGGCGTCAGCCGGTCGCACCCGAACTTCTCGTCGAATTGCGGGCGCAACTGGCGTTAAACGCCTCTTTCCGGATGTCCCAGATTTCGACCCTGCGTCACTAGAGCATGATCCGGAAAAGTGTGCAGCGGTTTTCCGAAAAGATCATGCTCAAACAATAACCTAAAGCGCGATGACGATTCATCCTAATCTCATCGCGCTTTTAGAGCTTATTCACCTGCCAGCTTCAGCCTGGGCTTGGCGCCGCCCTCGAGGGCCCGCAGCCGAGCTTCTTCGCGCGTGACGTAGTCGCGCGTGATCGGCACCACGCCCTGGCGACGGGTGAGCTGGATCTGGAAGTTCATCATGGCCTGTTTGCGGAAGGTCATTTCGCAGGCCGCCAGATAGAACTCCCACATCAGCGCGAAGCGCTCGTCGTAGAGCTGCACGGCCTCCTCTCGCCGCGCCATGAAGCGCTCCCGCCAGGCTTTCAGCGTCTCGGCGTAATGCAGGCGCAGGATCTCGATGTCGCAGACCAGCAGGCCCGCCCGCTCGATCGCCGGCAGCACCTCGGACAGAGCGGGGATGTAGCCGCCGGGGAAGATGTATTTGGCGATCCAGGGATTGGTCGAGTCCGGCCCCTGCGAGCGGCCGATCGAGTGCAGCAGCATGACACCGTCCTCGCTCAGGAGCTCGGCGCAGCGCTGGAAGTAAGTGTCGTAGAAGCGAGCGCCGACATGCTCGAACATGCCGACCGAGACGATGCGGTCGAATGGTCCGTCGATGTCGCGGTAGTCCTGCAGCAGGAATTTGGCCGAGCCCGTCAGGCCCTTTTCGGCGGCGCGCGCATTGGCGACCTGCAATTGCTCGGTCGACAGGGTGATGCCGGTGACGTCGGCGCCTGCGATCTCGGCGAGATAGAGCCCGAGCCCGCCCCAGCCCGAGCCGATGTCGAGCACGCGCTGGCCACTCCTGACGAGCAGTTTTGCGGCGATGTGCCGCTTTTTGGCGAGCTGCGCATCGTCGAGCGTCGTCTCCGGCGTCTCGAAATAGGCGCAGCTATATTGCTTGTCGGCATCGAGGAAGAGCGAATAGAGCCGGGCGTCGAGATCGTAGTGGTGCGCCACGTTGCTGCGGGCGCGCGAGCGCGGATTGAACTGCTTGAGGTGGCGCGTCAGATAGCGCAGGTGCCACCAAGGTTTTGCCCACTGCGGCAATAGGTCGGGTTGATCGAGCAGGATCGCGAGGGCATCAGCTATGGTGCCGCGTTCGACCACGAATTCGCCGTCCATATAGGCCTCGCCAAGCCCGAGCTCGGGATTGATGAGGATTTTCCGCTCCGCATCCGCCGTAATGAAGCGTACCGCGACCGGTTCGCCAGAGCCGTCGCCGACAGTGAACGTCGCCCCGCTTGCGCTGGTCAGCATCATCGACCCGCGGCGGATGAATTGAGACAGGAATCTACGCAACAAACGGTCCATCGACACCTTCCTCTCGAGCGGACCCGAAGAGATGCGACTAACCCGGCCTTTACATTTGACGCTCAGGGTCCCGCTCGGGTTCCTATGCGTTTGCATCTAAATCTAGGGGAGCAGGTCCGGCTCCGCTATTGCGCTGTGTTCAAAGCCGATATTCGAAAAGCGCTTAATCACATCCTTGCGCGCGGACCTGCTTCCATTCGCGGCTCAATCGGCTAAAAGGTGACCGCCGCCGCGCGGGATGCCGGCTGCACCTCTCGGATTTCAATGGAGATGATGGGAAATGTCGAGCCGAGCGCTCAGTCTCGCGACGGTACTGCTTCTGATCGGCTTCGGCGCGACCGATACCGTTCTTGCGCAGGCAACGAACCTCGAGGCCGGCAAGACTCCGTCCCAGCTCTTCGCGCAGACCTGCAATGCCTGCCACAAGAGCCCGCGCGGGCTTCTCAAGTCCGTGGCGCCGGGTTCGCTGCCGGGCTTCCTGCGCCAGCACTATACCACGAGCTCGGACATGGCGGGTATCCTCGCCTCCTACCTCGTCTCCAACGGTGCCTCCGACACCCGCTACCAGGCCAAGGACGGCAAGGACAAGAAGGACGGCGCCAAGGATAGGGAAGCCAATACGGCTCCGGGCCAGTCCGAACATCAGGGCCGCCGTCAGCGGTCGCAGGAGGCCGCCAAGCCGGAGGGCGAGGGGGCCGCTCCGGCGGCCGAGGGCGCGCGCCAGAAGCGTGCTGCGCGTCCGGCCGAGGAGGGCGCGAAGTCCGAGGGCCAGCCAGCACCGGAGGGACGCAAGGCCAAGCGCCGCGGCAAGCCCGGGACTGAGGAAGCACCGAAGGTCGACGCCGCCGCGCCGGCCACTGAAGACAAGAAGAGCGAGCCGAAGGCCGAGTCAAAGCCTGAGACGGCCAAGCCCGACAGCGCCAGGGTCGAGCCGGGTCGTGACGAAGCCAAGCCCGACACCGGCAAGGCATCCGAGAAGCCCGCCGAGGCCACGCCCGATAGCGCGAAGGTCGAGCCCCGCGGCAGCGAAGCTCCGGCGCTGCGCCCCGATCCGGTCCCGCAGGTGACGCCGTCTGCACCAACGGCCGTGAAGCCGGCCGAGCCGAAGCCGGCGGAAGAGGCCGCTCCCAAGCCAGCCGCGCCTGCCGCCAATTCCGAACCGGCACCCGCGGCCAAACCGCAGGAATCGGCGCCGCCCGCGACCGCTGCGGCCCCGTCGGCAGCGCCAGCCGAGTCCTCCGGCCCGCCGGCGCCGCCGATCTCGCGCTAAGCCAATCCACATTTTCCAATCGACAGTGCGGAGGCCGCGCATCGCGGCCTCCGCAGCTCGATGACGGCGAGCATGCGTGATGATCTGTTGGAGGCCGGACTAATCGTATTCGACCGCGTCGGCTTCGAGGCTGCGACGGTGGCCGCGATCCGCACCCGGGCGCGCGCCTCCAATGGCAGCTTCTTTCATGCCTTCGGATCGAAGAAGGAGCTCGCCGGCGCGCTGTTCCTGGAGGTGCTGCGGCACTATCACGCCGCGGTGCTGGCTGCGCTCGATCCCGTGCCCGATGCCGAGCAGGGTATCGATCGCCTGATCCGGGCGCATCTCGACTGGGTCGTCACCAGCCGGCGCGAGGCGCGCTATCTCTTTGAGATCTCGCGCAGCGAATGGGGCGAGGACGTGCGCGACGGCCAGCGCGCGCAGAACGCGCGCCTTGTCGAAGGCATCGAGCGCTGGCGCGCGCCGCTGGTCGCGCGCGGCGAGCTGCTGCCGATGACGCCGGTGATGTTCGTCAGCCAGCTGATCGGCCCGGCCCAGATCTTCTGCCGCGCCTTTCTGTCGGGACGCGAACGCGCTGATCCGCGCATCGAGGCCGACACGCTGATCGCCTGCGCCATCCGTGCGCTACGGCCACTCGATCGCATCGACAAACAATAGGGAGAGACAGCATGCGAGCCGAAGCGGACCCCGAATTCGCAGCCGTTGCCGAGCGCATCCACGCCAATGTCGGCCGGCAGGGCTTTATGAATCTGGTCGGCGCCGAGCTGTCCGAATTGTCGCGTGGCACCTGCACCATCGCCGTAGAGCGGCGGCCGGAACTGCTTCAGCAGCATGGCTTTTTCCATGGCGGCGTGACTGCCTTCCTGGTCGACAACGCCACGACGATCGCTGCCGCCACCTCGCGCGGCCAGCCGGCGCTAACGGCGGAATACAAGCTCAATTTGTTATCGCCCCGCGGTCGGCGAGAAGCTGATCTGCCGGGCAAGAGTGATCAAGCCGGGCCGTCAGGTTGCCGTGGTCGCGGCCGACGTGTTCTGCGTCAGCGATGGCATCGAGAAGCATACGGCAACTGCGCTCGCCTCGATCGCGATGTTGAACGAGGACGTCGCCGCCAAAACGAAAAGCCCGGCCGCCTGAAGCGACCGGGCTGATCCATTCTCTGTTGTCATTGCCGGGCCTTGCCCGGCAATCCATCTTCTTGAGCAAACTCTCTTGATGGATGCGCGGGACAAGCCCGCGCATGACGAGCTGTACGTGCTGCTTACTTCTCTTCCGCAGCCGGCGCCGGCTCGACCTCCTCGTGCTGGGCTTCCGGATCGAAGAACTCGCCGGCCGCAGCGATCGCCTCGGCGGCGGCGTCGCGGTCCTCGTTGCGGGTCGAGATTTCCTCGCCGCGGTTGATGCGCTCGGCTTCGTCCTGGCTGCGCGCGACCGTCACGGTGATCTCGACCTCGACCTCGGGATGAACGGCGACGGTGACCGTGTGCTTGCCGATGGTCTTGATTGGCGCGTCGAGCTGCACCTGCGGACGGTCGAGGTGGACGCCGTCGGTCTCGAACGCAGCGACGAGGTCGCGCACCGTGACCGAACCGAACAGCTGGCCGGCTTCGGAGGCCTGACGGATCACGATGATGTTCTTGCCCTCGATCTTCTCGGCGACCTTGGACGCCTCGCCCTTGGCCTGGAGGTTGCGGGCCTCGAGCTCGGCCTTCATGCCGTCATACTTGGCACGGTTGTCGGTGGTGGCGCGCAGCGCCTTGCCGCGCTTGAGCAGGAAATTGCGGGCATAGCCGTCGCGAACCTTCACGACTTCGCCCATCTGGCCGAGCTTGTTGACGCGTTCTAGCAAAATGACTTCCATATTCGTTCTCCTTTGAAGTGGTCTGAGTTTCAGTTTTCGGGGGTGGACTTAAGGTGTTGGCAGCGGCGGGGGCTGCCGGCTGCGCAGGAAGCGCTCGCGGAAGCCGAACACGGCATCCGCAAGGCCGAGGATCACCATCGCGATCACGGGCCATCCGAACACGACGACGACGGCGTAGGTCGAGCCGAGCCAGAAGGTGCGGCTCTTCAGCGTCAGCGTCAGCGTATGCAGCACGGCGAAACCGGTCAGCGCATAGCCCATCATCAGCGCGGCCGTGGTGATCTGGGCGACGATCGCGAGCAGCCCGCCGGTGAAGCAGAAGGCGAGCGCGATGCAGAGCGCCACGAGCGTCATCGGCGGCAGCTCGGCCGTCTTCATGTCCGGCCAGGGACGACGCAGCCGGCCCGACGTCGCCGTCACCTTGGCGCTGAGCCAGAGGTTGAGAGTCAGCGTCATCATCGCGACGATGGTGGCGGCGGCCGGTGCGATGCGCACCAGCGCATCGACGAACTGGCTGGCTTCGCCCGAGGTTTGCGGGTCGGTGGTTCGCAGAAGGCGCATCAGGCCGCGCCGCAGCGTGCCGGTGATGGTCTCGGCGTCGGTGCCGAGCGTGAGCAGGGCGGCGATCGTGGTCAGCGCGGCAAAACCTGCGATCCAGAGCAGGATGCGGCCGACCGGATACCACTCGATCTCGGGTTCGGCGGGCGGCTCGGCGGCGGAGGCGTCTGGCCCGACGCTTCCGACCTGCCGACCGAGCAGGACGAGGTGGCCGAGCCACCAGGCCGGCAATGCGACGGTGACGGCGAAGGCGATGCAATAGGGCAGGCCGAACAGGGCGCCGAGGCCGATTGCGGCGGCAATGCCGCCGAGGCTCGCGCAAAGCGGCCCCCAGCCGATCGCGGCGACCATCAGCGGCAGCGGTGCGAGATAGAACAGGACGAGCGAGATCAGCGCGCCCGAGATGATCGAGGCGAACATCAGGGCCGACGCGGCGCCGGCGATCAGGGCTATCAGTCCAAAGGCCATCACCAGCTGTCCCGCTCCCTTCGAGCGGTTAGAGGCATCGTTTGCCCCAACCATCGGCGACCGGACGACCCGGAAGCCTTATGCGTTCAGATCAGTTGACGACCGGCGGCTCAACGGCCGCCGGTCGAATTGGTCGTATCAGCGAATGACGTAGGGCAACAGACCCAGGAACCGCGCGCGCTTGATGGCGCGGGCGAGCTCACGCTGCTTCTTCGCGGACACCGCGGTGATGCGGCTCGGCACGATCTTGCCGCGCTCGGAGACGTAACGCATCAGGAGCTTGGAGTCCTTGTAGTCGATCTTGGGAGCATTGGCGCCCGTGAACGGGCAGCTCTTGCGACGACGGAAAAACGGACGGCGTGCACCAGTTTCAGCCATTGATCTTACTCCCCATCCGTCGTGGTTTCAGCTTCTTCGCGCGGGCGGCGCGGGCCGCGGTCACCGCGGAAGCCGCCCTCGCGGTCACCACGGAAGCCGCCTTCACGCTCGCCGCGGAAGCCACCGCCGCGGTCGTCACGTTCGCGATCACGATCGGCCTTGCGCATCATCGCGGACGGGCCTTCCTCGAGTTCTTCGACGCGGACGCTGAGATAGCGGATCACGTCTTCGCTGATGCGCTCCTGGCGCTCGATCTCGGCAATCGCCGCGGACGGCGCGTCGATGTTGAGCAGCACGAAGTGCGCCTTGCGGTTCTTGTTCATGCGGTAGGTGAGGGAGCGAACGCCCCAATTCTCGGTCTTGGTGATCTTGCCGCCGAGACCCTCGACGATACCGGTCATCTGCGCAGTCAGCTCTTCGACCTGCTGCGGGCTCGCGTCCTGACGCGCGAGAAAAACATGCTCGTAAAGAGGCATGGAAGTCCTTTCCTCATGTTGGCGCATCGCCCGGCGTCAAGCCCTTAAGAGACCTTCGGAAAGGACTCTGGGATCAAGCTCAGAAGGCGGAAACACGGGACGACGGGCCGACTGGCCCTGCCACACCAAAATCACGAATGATTTGCTGAGACCGTCCGTTCAGCTCCCGGCCGGGGTCTGCGGATGCGCGCCTTATACGGATTTTGGCCGGCTTTGCAAGGTTGGGGGCCGAGTCTCGGCCTGGACCGTCCGTAGGCGGTCGTTACCCACCCTCAAATCTTACCGGCTTGACTTATTTGTTTGTATAGCATACAAAGAAAACAGCGGGAGGATCGAATGGCAGACAGTTCTGCCCATGCGCCGTTCGAACCGGGCGCCGGCGACCCCAAGCATGCCGCGCGCGCCACGCGCTCGGCCGGCCGCAAGATGCGGTCGCTGCTGCTGGATGCAGCGAGCCCGCTGTTCCGGGAGCGGGGACTTTCAGGCACGGCGATCACCGACATCGCGGCCGCGGCGGATGCGTTCCCGAGCCAGATCACCTATTACTTCCGCACCAAGGAGGCGCTGTTCGTCGAATGCGCCTGCCGCGAGCTGCTGTACCTGGCGCGCGCGACGGAGCAGGCGGCGCTGAAGACGCGCACGCCGCGGGAATATACGCACGCGCTGGCCGAGACGGTCACGGCGAGCGATTCGGTCGCCTTCTTCGCCGAAGCCCTGACACTGACGCGGCGGCGCCAAGATCTCGCGCCACTGGTCGAGCGCACCATCGAGCGCCTGCACAGCGAAGGCGCGCGCGCTTATGCGGGGCAGGTCGAGCGGCACGGCTGGCGTTCTCTGCGCGCGCCTGACGAAAGCTCGCGGCGCTTCTGGGCCGTCGCCATCGGCGTCATCCTCGAAGGCTACGCCATGGGCCGTTCGTCCGACCAGCTCTGCGCCGAGATGCTGCGCGTGCTCGGTGAGCAGGCGAAATCCACGGGCGAGGCGGCGCGCCTGCGCCTCATCGAGCAGCACGACGCATCGACCACTTCGGATGGGGAGAGTTAAGCCATGACCGCGCTTCGCATGCGTGCCCGCGATTTCCTGACTGACGAACAATTGGCCGACGTGCGCCAGCGCGTGACGTGGAAAGGCGTCGCACTGATCGCTCATGCCTGGGCGCTGATCGTAGGCGCGATCGCTTTGGTCGCATGGTGGCCCAATCCGCTGACATACATTCTCGCCGTCGCCATCATCGGCTCACGCCAGCTTGGGCTCGCCATTCTCATGCATGACGGCGCGCATGGCTGCCTGTCCGCCGACGAGAAAACCAATCTGGCGCTGAGCCAATGGTTCTGTGCCTATCCGCTGTTTGCAGAGACGCGCAGCTACCGGCGCTATCACTTGCAGCATCACGCGCGCACCCAGCAGGAGGACGATCCCGATCTGGTGCTGTCGGCGCCGTTTCCGATCACCAAGCTGAGCTATCGCCGCAAGTTCATTCGCGACATCACCGGACAGACTGGCTATCAGCAACGCAAGGCGCAATTGCTCAACGCGCTCGGGCCGAAGGACTGGCCGTGGCGGCAGCGTGCGGCGCATTTCTGGGACAAGCTCGGCCCGCAATGCGCCGTCAATGCCGCAATGTTCGTTGCGCTCGCGGCGGCCGGCGTGTGGTGGGCCTATCCGTTGCTATGGCTGGTGCCGCTCCTGACCTGGATGATGGTCATCACCCGCATCCGCAACATCGCCGAGCACGCGGTTGTCCCTGACAGCAACGACCCCTTGCGCAACACCCGCACCACGCATGCCAATTTTCTCGAGCGCCTGTTCATAGCGCCGTACTACGTGAACTATCACCTCGAGCATCACCTCTTGTTCTACGTGCCCTGCTACAATTTGCCGAAGGTGCATCGCCTGCTGAGCGCCAGCCGGCATGCCGGCCGCATGGAGGTGCAGCCGGGCTACGCCGCGGTGCTGCGGCTCGCCACCGCGAAGCCGAACCGGGACGATCGGCCGGGGCAATTGGTCAACAGCGCGCGCCGCGCGCGGGCGGGGGCAGAGGTCGACGCCAACCAGACGGCCGGCGGATTCTAGGAAGCCACATCCCCGGTTGAATGCCGGCCGGGTTCCCATCTTGGCTTGACAGTCCGACCCCGGACAGTGTCTACGGCCCCCTTTGGAGCGTGATCCGGAACCTTGGCCTAAGGCCGCGCGTAATCGGCTGCCGGTTCTCGTGAGGATCAAGCCCGACAAGCAGGGAGCGCCGATGACGGCAGCATTCACATTTCCGGGGCAGGGGTCCCAGGCGGTTGGCATGGGCAAGGCCCTGGCCGACGCCTTTCCGGTGGCGCGCGCCGTGTTCGACGAGGTCGATGCCGCGCTCGGGGAGAAATTGACGGCGACCATATGGGATGGTCCGGCCGAGACCCTCCAGCTCACCGAAAACGCCCAGCCGGCGCTGATGGCGGTCTCGGTCGCCACCCTGCGCGTGCTGGAGAGCGAAGCCGGTTTTTCCGTCGGGCGGGACGCGGCCTTCGTCGCCGGCCACTCGCTTGGTGAATATTCGGCGCTGGCTGCGGCGGGCAGCCTGACGATCTCCGATACCGCACGACTGCTTCGCACCCGCGGTCTCGCAATGCAAAAAGCCGTCCCGGTCGGCGCCGGTGCGATGGCCGCGCTGCTGGGCCTCGACTACGAGGCCGCCATGGAGGTCGCCCATGAGGCGGCGCAGGGGCAGGTCTGCCAGGCCGCCAACGACAATGGCGGCGGGCAGGTGGTGGTCTCCGGCGACAAGGTGGCGGTCGATCGCGCCGTCGAGATCGCCAAATCCAAGGGCGCCAAGCGCGCGATGCTGCTGCCGGTATCGGCGCCGTTCCATTGCAAGCTGATGCAGCCGGCCGCCGACGCCATGGCGGAGGCGCTCTCGAAGGTCACGATCAAGGCGCCGGCCGCGCCGCTGGTGTCGAACGTGCTGGCGAGCGCCATTAGCGACCCCGATGAGATCCGGCGCCGCTTGGTCGAGCAGGTCACCGGCACGGTGCGCTGGCGCGAGTCGGTTGCCTATATGGCAGGGCAGGGCGTCACCCGCTTCTTCGAGATCGGCGCCGGCAAGGTGCTGACCGGTCTCGTCAAGCGCATTGCGGACGGTGCCGTCGGCGTTGCTGTCGGCGGTCCCAACGACATTGCCGCCGCCAAGGACGCCTTGGCCGCCGCGAAGCAGGGTTGAGGGAGTTATCGATGTTTGATCTGACTGGCAGGAAGGCGCTCGTCACCGGCGCGACTGGCGGCATCGGCGGCGCGATCGCGCTGGCGCTGCACGCGCAGGGCGCTACCGTTGCGATTTCCGGAACGCGCAAGGAAGTGCTGGATGAGCTTGCCGGCAAGCTCGGCGAGCGCGCCTTTGTGTTGCCCTGCAATCTCTCCAAGGCCGATGAGGTCGAAGCGCTGGTGCCCGCTGCGGAAGCCGCGATGGGACAGGTCGACATCCTCATCGCCAATGCCGGCATCACCCGCGACAATCTCTTCGTGCAACTCCGTGACGAGGACTGGGAGGAGGTCATCAACGTCAATCTGACCGCGACCTTCCGCCTGGCACGCGCCGCTACCAAGCTGATGATGCGCAAGCGCTTCGGCCGCATCATCGCTATCACCTCGGTGGTCGGCGTCACCGGCAATCCCGGACAGGGCAACTACACCGCCTCGAAGGCGGGCCTGATCGGCATGATCAAGACGCTCGGTGCCGAATACGCCAAGCGCGGCGTGACCGCCAATTGCATCGCGCCAGGCTTCATCAAGACGCCGATGACGGATGCGCTCAACGACAAGCAGCGCGAAACGATTCTGACCAAGGTTCCGGCTGCCCGTCTTGGCACGCCCGAGGACATCGCGGCGGCCGCCGTGTACCTGAGTTCGAACGAAGCAGCCTACGTCACCGGCCAGACCATCCACGTCAACGGCGGCATGGCTATGATCTAAGCCCTCATTCCGCACTGCCCACATGGGCGGCGCGGGATGCGGCAAACGGCCGTTTCCGGAGCGAAATGAGGCTTGTAGTCAAGGCAATTGAAGTATGATAACCGGACCTTCAACGGATGGGCAAAGAACGCCATTGCAGGTTTTTGAAACCCTGTATATTGGCGATGCGGAGCCTTGGCCGTCGTTCGCCGGGCCCTGTATCGGTTAGGATGGGGCCAAATCAAAGTTCGTAAGCGAAGGCAAGTAACACGACCACGACGGCTCGTATCGTCCCGGGGGGTCGGGTCTACAGGGAACAACACGAGGTTAAGCAATGAGTGACATTGGCGAGCGGGTTAAGAAGATCGTGGTCGAACACCTTGGTGTTGAACCCGAGAAGGTTGTCGACAACGCGAGCTTCATCGATGACCTCGGCGCCGACAGTCTGGACACCGTCGAGCTGGTGATGGCGTTCGAAGAGGAATTCGGTTGCGAGATTCCGGACGACGCTGCGGAAACGATTCTCACCGTCGGCGATGCCACGAAGTTTCTCGAGAAGAACGCGAAGAGCTGAGGCTCTTCATTTTCGCGGGGACAACATTGAAACCGGACGGGCCGCTTCGCAGCGGCCAGCCGGTTTCTTGTTATTGGCCGTGAATCTTTCGATGCGGAGTTTTCGGATATGAGGCGGGTTGTCGTCACGGGTCTTGGCATGGTCTCGCCACTCGGCTGTGGCGTCGAACCGACCTGGAAACGCATCCTCAACGGCGAGAGCGGTGCGCGCAGGATCGCGAGCTTCGACGTCTCCGATCTCCAGACCAAGATCGCCTGCACGGTCGTGCGCGGCGACGGTTCGAACGACACGTTCAATCCCGACAAGTGGATGGAGCCGAAAGACCAGCGCAAGGTCGACGACTTCATCATCTTCGGCATGGCCGCAGCCGGCCAGGCGCTCGACGATGCCAACTGGCATCCCGAGACTGAAGAGGACAAGTGTGCGACCGGCACCATGATCGGGTCCGGTATCGGCGGCCTCAACGGCATTGCCGATACGGCGATCCTGCTCAAGGAGCGCGGACCGCGCCGAGTGTCGCCGTTCTTCATTCCGGGACGCCTGATCAATCTCGCCTCCGGCTATGTCTCGATCGCGCACGGGCTGAAGGGACCGAACCATTCGGTGGTCACGGCCTGCTCGACCGGCGCGCATGCGGTCGGCGATGCCGCCCGCCTGATCGCGCTCGGCGACGCCGACGTCATGGTGGCCGGCGGCGCGGAATCGCCGATCTGCCGCATCGGCATTGCCGGCTTCAATGCCGCGCGCGCGCTATCGACTGGTTTCAACGAGACGCCCGAGAAGGCTTCGCGTCCCTATGACAAGGACCGCGACGGCTTCGTGATGGGCGAGGGCGCCGGCGTCCTGGTGCTCGAGGAGCTCGAGCACGCCAGGCGCCGTGGCACGAAGATCTACGCCGAGGTGATCGGCTACGGCCTCTCCGGCGATGCTTATCACATCACCTCACCGTCGCCCGATGGCGATGGCGGCTTCCGTAGCATGTCGGCAGCCCTCAAGCGTGCCGGTCTCACGGCATCCGATCTCGACTACATCAATGCGCACGGCACCTCGACACCGCTCGGCGACGAGATCGAGCTTGGTGCGGTGGAGCGCCTGCTGGGCAATGCCGCCTCCAAGGTCGCGATGTCCTCGACCAAGTCGTCGACCGGTCATCTCCTCGGCGCGGCTGGTGCGATCGAGGCGATCTTCGCCATTCTCGCGATTCGCGATAATGTCGTGCCGCCCACCATTAACCTCGACAATCCGTCGGTCGAGACCGCGATTGATCTCGTGCCGCACAAGGCGAAGAAGCGTGAGGTCAACGTCGCATTGTCGAACTCTTTTGGTTTTGGCGGCACCAATGCGTCGGTGATCGTCCGGCGCTTGGCCAGTTAGTTTGCGTTTGAGACGAATCCACCGTTTTGCCGTATTCGGCGATAGTCATAGAAGTGGGCGCGTGCATTTGGCTCGGCAAGGTGATTGTCAGGCCGCGATTGAACCGGCAGGATTCAGGTTGCTTCGATGAGTGAAAGGCCGCCCATTTCGCCGCGGAGTCCGCGGGCAGCGCTCGAGCCCGAGCAGGTCCCGCCGCCGCCGAAGCGATCGGAACGCGCGCGCAATCCCTTCGTGGTGGTCGGCAACGCCATCATCACCCTGGTGTTGATTGCCATGCTCGGCGCCGGCGGGGTCTATTATTACGGCCGGCAGGTGTTGGAAGCACCCGGGCCGCTTAGGGAAGACAAGATCGTCAACATCCCGCAGCGCGCGGGCAAGCGCGACATCGCCGAGACGTTGAACCGGGAAGGCGTCACCGACATCAATCCGTGGGTGTTCATCGCCAGTGTCGCCGCGCTGAAGGCGAGTTCGGACCTCAAGCCCGGTGAGTATTCGTTCCAGAAGAACGCCTCCTTGCGCGACGTCATCGCCACCATCGTCGAGGGCAAAGTGGTGCAGCATGCCGTGACGATCCCGGAAGGCCTGACCTCCGAGCAGATCGTGGCGCGGCTGTCCGACAACGACATCTTCACCGGCAGCGTGCGCGAGCTGCCGCGCGAGGGTACGTTGTTGCCGGAGACCTACAAGTTCCCGCGCGGCACCACACGCGAGCAGGTGATCCAGCGCATGCAGCAGGCGCACAGGCGCGTGCTGGCCGAGATTTGGGAGCGCCGCAGCCAGGACATTCCGGTGAAGACGCCGGAGCAGCTGGTGACGCTGGCGTCCATCGTCGAAAAGGAGACCGGCAAGCCGGACGAGCGCAGCCGCGTCGCCGCCGTGTTCGTCAATCGCCTGAAGCAAAGGATCAAGCTGCAGTCCGATCCCACGATCATCTATGGCCTCGTCGGCGGCAAGGGCACGCTGGGCCGTCCGATCAAGCGCAGCGAGATCACGCAGCCATCGCCCTACAACACCTATGTGATCGAGGGCCTGCCGCCGGGGCCGATCTCCAATCCAGGCCGCGCCTCGCTCGAGGCCGCCGCCAACCCGGCCCGCACCCGCGATCTCTATTTCGTCGCGGACGGCACTGGCGGGCACGCCTTCACCGAGACCTACGACGCGCACCAGAAGAACGTCGCGAAACTCCGCGCGATGGAGAAGCAGATCCAGAACGACACGGTCGAGCCGGCCGAGGACGCGCAGCCGCCGGCTGCTGCTGCGCCGGCCGCCACCGATCCGCCGACCGCGACCACGCCGGCGCGGCCCAACCAGCAGAAAAAGCAACCATCACGGCCGACTGGTCCCGCACCGGCCCGGCAGGGCGCGGTGCAGTCCTCGCCGCCGGTGGTCCAGCGCTAGGTTGGGCGCAGAGCTGCCCGCGGACATTGCGGATTCCACTTTCCGGCAAAATAGTCTTAAGATTCGCGTGGCTTGATGGCCTCGCGAATCCCGTGTTTCTGGAGAATTTCAACCGATGGCGCTGTCGTCCATGACCGGCTTTGCTCGAAGCCACGGCGCGAGCGGGCCGTACACGTTCGAATGGGAATTGAAGTCGGTCAATGCCAAGGGCTTTGACCTCAGGGTGCGGCTGCCGCAGGGGTTCGACGAGCTCGAGGCCCACGCCAAGAAGCGCGCCGGCGAGCTGCTCGCGCGCGGCACCGTCTACGCCAATCTCAATGTCAAGCGCACCAACGCCGCCGCCACCGTCCGCGTCAACGAGGACGTGCTCAACGCCGTGCTGAAGGCGGCCGCACTGATCTCCGGCAAGGTCGACGCGGTCGCGCCGAGCATCGATGGCCTGCTCGCCATCAAGGGCGTCGTCGAGGTCGCCGAGCCCGAGGGCGACGAGGAAGAGGACAAGGCCGCACGCGCCGCCGCAGTGGAGGCGTTCGACAAGGCGCTCGCCGATCTCGTCGAGATGCGCAAGCGCGAGGGCACCTCGCTGGGGCAGATCCTGACCCAACGGGTCGACGAGATCGAGCAACTGGCAAAGAAAGCCGAGGCTGCGCCTGGCCGCAAACCGGAGGCGATCAAGGCGAAGCTCACTGAACAGATCGCTAGCCTGCTCGACACCTCCGATCGTTTCGATGCCGATCGCCTGATGCAGGAGGCAATCCTGATCGCAACTAAGGCCGACATCCGCGAGGAGCTCGACCGCATCGCCTCGCATATCACGCAGGCGCGCGAGCTGATCGGCAAGGGCGGTCCGATCGGCCGCAAGCTCGATTTCCTGGCGCAGGAGTTTCACCGCGAGGTCAATACCTGCTGCTCGAAGTCGAACGACATCGAGCTCACCAATACGGGACTCGCCATGAAGAATGTGGTCGAGCAGTTCCGCGAGCAGGTCCAAAATCTGGAGTGATCGATGACGACGGGCGGTCACGGAACTGACGGAGTCGAGCGCCGCGGATTGATGTTCGTGCTGTCTTCGCCCTCGGGCGCGGGCAAGACGACGCTGTCGCGTCTCCTGATCGAGCGGATGCCCGGCTTGAAAATGTCGGTCTCGGCGACCACGCGCGAGATGCGGCCCGGCGAGGTCAACGGCAAGGATTATTCGTTCGTCGACAAGCCGACGTTCGAAGCGATGGTGAAGGCCGGCGAGCTTCTGGAATGGGCGACGGTGTTCGACAATAGTTACGGCACGCCGCGCGGCCCGGTCGAGGCGGCGCTCTCGGCGGGGCAGGACGTGCTGTTCGACATCGACTGGCAGGGCACGCAGCAGCTACGCGAAAAGGCGCGCGCCGACGTCGTCAGCGTCTTCATCCTGCCCCCCTCGGCGGCCGATCTCGAGAAGCGCCTGCACTCGCGCGCGCAGGATTCCGACGCGGTGATCCGCAAGCGGATGAGCCGCGCCAGCCACGAGATGAGCCACTGGGCCGAGTACGACTACATCGTCATCAACCACGACGTCGACCAGGCCTTCGCCGAGGTACAGTCGATCCTGAAGGCCGAACGCCTCAAGCGCGAGCGGCGGATTGGCCTCGTAGGCTTCGTGCGAACTTTGCAAGGTCAGCTTCAAGGTTAGGCCGCGACAGGCGCGGCCCTTCCTTCGCCAGCTGTTCCAGCATGGTCGTGATGACATCCACGTCGACCGCATCCTGGTCGCGGCCTGCCGGCGCCTCATCGCGATCCTCGCCAATCTCGTTGGTGACTAGCTTGGGCGCAGCAGCCCGATCGAACAACTTGATCTCGACCTCGGCCGGCTTGATCTCGTCGGGTTCTGCGGCAGCAGGGACCGCAGCGCGCCGCTTGCGCGCGTCGATCAGATCGATCTCGCGGCCAATCGCGGCGAGTTTTGTCACTTGTTTTGTCGCTTGCGGACGTGCCGCATCGAAGTCGATCGGGTGCGCCGGCTGCGCGCGCGGCGCAACGGCCGGCGTTGCATCGCGCCATGGCGCGCGGCTTGCGTGCTGGTTCTGCGTCTCCCAATCGTTCCAATAGCCGTGACGCTCGGCGGACTGGACGCGGACGTGCGCGCGCGCGCCGGCGAAGCGGTAGATGAGGCTGGCGAGGATACCGGCGAGCGCCAGCGCACCGCCGATCACGAGCATCAGCATCTGAACCGAGCCCTCCGGTTTGTCGGCGCTGCTGTCTGCCGCGGCGAGCGCCGGCGGGGCAGGGGATTTTGACGGCTTCGCGCTCGGCTGCGCTGCTGCCGCGACAGGCGCCGGCTGCGGCGCAGGCGGCGCGGACGCCGTGGAGACATCGGGCCAGGGTGCGGCGGGTTGTTGCGCGTTGCTGTCAGCGGTCTGGTCCGCAGATGGTTGCGCCGGTGTCGCGGCTGCGGCCTGCGCAACTGCGTTTGGTGTTTGGGGGGCGACACCGCTCCGCGCTGTCAGATATTCGGCGCGCGCATCCTGCACCGGGTGCTGTTGCTGCGGCTGCTGCGCCGGCGCCTGTGCCGTCGGCGTATCGCTCGTGGCCTGCGCGCTCTGCACGGACTTCGCGCTGTCCTTGTCGCCGGCGGCGCGCAGATACCAGCATTGCCGCTTGGTCCCGCGTTCGACGCGATAGTACCAGTGCTGCCCCTGCGGCGCGGCGCCCTTCGGCGAGGCGAGGCAGTCGGTGGCCGCGTTGGCCGTGCTCGGTGCGGTCTGCGCGTTCTGCGATACGGCGGCCAATGGCGCGCCGGCAATGATGCTGCCGACGAGCGCGGATATGAACTTTGCGGTGCGGTTGCCCATCCTGGTCTCCCGGTTACGCATGACGCAACTCTTAACCACCCCTTTGTCATCAAAGACTTGGGTGGCAATGAGCCGCAAATCCGGAGAGGATGTGGCTTGAATCGGGCCCGCGGCGCGTTGGTTCCGCGGCGAAATCGGGCCTTTTCACGTCGTTACTGTTTCGCCGAACTCCAGGTTCCGCCGCAGCCATCGGAGCGGCGCCAGGTTCCGGAACCGCTGCGGCCCCCGAGACGGCCGGCGCCTGTGAAGGTCACGCCCTCGCCTTGACCGACCGTTCTGACTGCGCCGTTCGGGCTGACGGTACCGGTGACGCCTTGGCCGATGACCTTGCCCGAGGAGACGACGACCGCGCCGGACGTGGTGCCGCCGCAGCCGATGCTGGTGACCATCCAGGCGCCGTCAAAGCCGCCGCCACCTCCACCGCCGCCACTGCTTCGCCGCGACGCGCGCGGCTCCTCGGCCGCCGGCTTGCTCCGGCGCGCGGACGGAGCGGGCTCGACCGAGCGCTCTGAAGAACGATCCTGGCGCGAGCCGGACAGCGACTTCTCGTCATTGCCGATCGAGCCGCCGGCGCTGCCGGACTGCGCGAAGGCGGACGATGAGGCGACGGTGAGGAGAAAGGCGAGGGCAATCGTAGCGGTGACGGTATTGGGCATGACCAAACAATCCAAACGAAAATGGCATTCAGCGGCCGGAGCCGTCGGCGCAGACGGACCCGATAATGCGGCAAGCTTTGCCAGCCTTGCCACATTCGTCAAGCGCGGCGTCTTTCGCGCGCTGCACGCTGTCGCGCTGGACCAGCGACCAGGATTTGTCGGAAATGGCGAACGCGCCGCAGCTTCTGCCATAGAACGAGAGCTCGATCGGGCATTTGGTGCCGGCGCAATTGCCGCGCGCATCCGCCACCGCCGCGCGCCGCGAGGCGTGATTCCAGGACATCCCCCATTTGTTGCCATCGGGTCCGTAGACGATCGAGCCCCAGGGCTTCAGATCCTCCATCTTGCGCATCCGCAGCAGCAGGCCTTCGGTCGCTTCACCCGTCGGCGCCATGGAGATCCGCTGCTGGAGCTTTGTGATCGCGCGCGTCAGGCCGTCGGGCGTATCAGGATCGAAGTTGAGCTCGTAGAGCCGCTCGCTCAATTCGCTGAGCAGCGCGGCATCGCGTAAGGGAACGCGGTCGGGATCGGCGCGCAGCGGCTCCGCAGGCAGCGGATCGGGCTGCATCGCGGCGACCTGGGCTGGCGGGGCGGCTTGCGTCGGCGGCACGAAATAGAAGGTGCCGTCGATCGGCGAGGACGACACCCAGGGCTGCTGCGCGCCCGATGTGGCACGCTTCACCGCGAGGCCGACCTGGTTGAAGGTCTGGAACACGTCGAGGCCCGCGACCCGGATCGTCGTGGCGAGGGCCTTCGTATAGGGGCTGTGTCCGTCGCTGCCGTCCTGGGCGACGTTGCCGGGCTGCGTCGCGTAGGAGATCAGCGTGCCCTCGGGGGCGCGCATCTGCGCCAGGCCGCCATCGGATGATCGCAGGCCGCGTGAGCCAAACGGGTTGTTGCGGCAGGCGTCCAAGATCACGAGGTTGAGGCGCGTGCCCGACCCCTGCATCTGCCGCAGCACGAGATTGACGTCGGTCATCTGGAAATCGACGTCGGCCTCGCGGGTCGGATTGGCGCCGACAGGCACGAGATAGTTGGAGCCCGAGACCTGCACGCCATGGCCGGCATAATAGAACAGCGCGACATCGGCGCCCTGCACCTGGCGGCCAAAACTCTGCACCGCGATGTCCATCGCGCCCTTGTCGAGATCGAGCTGGGCGCGACCGCCGACCAGCGTGAAGCCAAGCGCGCCGAGCGTCTCGGCCATCAGGCTCGCGTCCTTGGACGGATTGTCGAGCGGCGTGATGTTCTTGTAGGCGGAGTTGCCGATGACGAGCGCGATGCGCTTCTCGGCAGATGCCGGATGCGTTGCGGCGGCGAGCGTAGCCGCAACCAGCGCTGCCAGCCCCAAAACGCGATTGAAAATCCTCGCGCGCATCAAAAATTCCTCAAAGCAATGGCGCCAATCTAACATTCCGGGGCGCGCGCGAAAAGCAGTGCGACAGTCGGTAAGATCACGGGCCTGCGCACCGAGACGGAAGGGGCATAGCTCTGCGCTCCCGCGGCGCGTTTCGCCCGAGTCTTGCTTTGATCTCATCGCCCTTTGGAAGCCAAAGGGCGCAGGGAAGGCCGGGCGCCGGCGGCACCCGCATGTCCGTGCGCCACGAAGAGTGCACACGGGGTGGACCACGGGTTGGCCGAACGCCCGGCCTTCCCTGCGCGGATGGTTTTAACGGTGTCCTTCGTGCTCTCCCCGGGGAGCGATGCACTATTGCCCCCGTCGTCTTGCAGATGACTGATGCGCGCGCCCGGTCGGGCCGCCACATCACCGCAGGACTTGACGCACAGACCCCGGGCGTCAGGACCACACGACTTCTCCGTCCGCGGACGGTCCCGCCTGAATGCCTGGAGGCTTGCGTGTGCTCGCCCCCGGCATCAACGAGACCGCTGTTACGGCGCCGTGTCGTACCGCGCCAGCGTGACGACTCACGGTTGCCCGCCCCGTCATCCCGCTGATCCGCGCCGGCGCTGCCGCGTCCACCGCCACCCAGCCCGCGTCTCGTGACGGTCGCGAACGCCCCTTTGGCAGGGCCGGGATGCGTGCTGTATGCCATAAATCCGAAATTCGGAAAAGTGAAATATTTTCGTGACGAGGGCTTGACCCGGGTGTGTTGCCCGACGCCTCCCGGGGGCCACCGTCAACTCCCTTCGTCGTTCCAAATTCCGCGACCTTGTCCGCCGAAGACCGACACCGAGGCGTTCCCGTCGTTCCCTGGACGGAAGAGCGCTCCGACATGAGGTTCTGGGCGCGACCGAACCGTGCGGCAGACGTGTTGGCTTACGAGTGCAGCGGTCTGATGTTCTGGTTCATGTGGAAGAAGTTCGTCGGGTCGTACTTCGCTTTCAGGGCCGCGAGCCGGTCGTAGTTGTCGCCGTAAGTGGCTCTGAGTCTGCTCTCGTCCCCATCCTCCATCATGAAATTCACATAGCCGCCTTCGGCCGAGTAAGGATGCACGGCCTCCCAATAGCCCTTGGTCCAGCGCGTGATCTCGCCCGCTTTTTGCGGGTTGGGATCGATGCCGGCGATGACCATTGACCAGTTCGCTTCGCGCGTATTCCAGGCGGTGTCGTTCTTGCCAACGCGATGGACGGCGCCATCGATCGGATAAAGATGCATGAGCGAAAGCGCGCTCGGTGCATTCCGGGCCTGCTCGATATGCGCGTCAATTGCTTCGTCGGTCAGCTCTTTCACGAAATCGCCGCGCCAGTACCATTGCAAGCCTTTCGGGAAGAACGGGTCGAACATGGATTGGAGCGCCGGATAGGGCATTTCGCCCATCCAGTTGAAGAGCGGCGGGGGCAGCTCACCGAGCAACCTGGCCATGACTGCCTGGCCATCTTCTGTCGGACCATTGTAGCAGCCAATGATGGCACAGGCGCGCTTGCCCTGATGCTCCGCCGGGAATGGGTCCACCGGTGGAACGGTCTTCAAGCCGACGAAGGCCCCAAGTTCCTCGGGAGCGCTAGGCAGGAAATCCCTGTATTTCCGCAGAACGCTCCGGGCATTTTCGAGATCCCAGAAGATCGGACCGGCATAGACCCTGTGCACCGGATGAGCCTGGAACAGGAAGCTCGTCACAATGCCGAAATTTCCGCCGCCGCCCCGCAGGCCCCAGTAAAGGTCAGCGTTCTCCGACCCGTTGGCCGTGACGATGCGACCGTCGGCGAGTACGACATCCGCCTCGAGGAGATTGTCGATGGTGAGGCCATGCTTGCGGGTGAGATATCCGGTGCCGCCGCCGAGCGTCAGCCCGGCGATCCCGGTGGTCGACACAATTCCGGCCGGCACGGCGAGCCCGTAGATATGCGTGGCGTGGTCAACATCGCCTTGCGTGCAGCCGGGACCGACGCGGACAGTGCGCGCGGCGGGATCGACCCGCACGCCTTTCATCATTGACATGTCGATCATCAGCCCGTCCTCGATACTGCTGAGGCCTGGCCCATTGTGCCCGCCTCCGCGGATCGCTACCTGGAGTTCGTTCTCCATTGCGAAATTGACTGCTGCCACGACGTCGGTGACGTCGGCGCAGCGCGCAATCATCACGGGACACTTATCGATCATCCCGTTGTAGAGGCTCCGCACGACGTCATAATCGGCATCCATTCGCCTGATAACCGGGCCGCGCATGTTGCCGATGAAGGTTTCGGTGGCCATGTCCTGCATGATGTCCTCCTATTCCACCCATGATCGGTCCTTGGGTCGGAGATTACTCATGAGGTCCCCGAGCGTTCTCCGCCCGTTGAACGATGGTAAATCAAGCGCGGCGCCATAGCATCATAAATCTATAACAATAGACCTCGGGGTGGCCGCACGGCACTTTGTCAGCAGGTGGATCCGAAGCGGACAGGAGGGGAGGAGCCCTGTTTGTCTTGTTCGGAGAGGATCGGCTACAAATGAACAAAGGGCAGGAATGACTTGGGAGGGGACATGTCCAACACGGGCTACGCACTGGCAGGCTTCGTCTCGTGGGCGCTGCTTCTGCTGGTCGTGATGGAAACCATCCGAACGTATCTCGTCGTGACTGGAAAAGTTGCGGCCAACGCCTTCACGCCGGATAACTCCGGACTATCGCCCTTCATGCAGCGCCTCGCACGGGCTCACGCCAATTGCATCGAAGGTCTACCGATTTTCGGCGGCTTGTTGGCGATTGCGATCATGGTATCAAGAACGGATGTTACAGATCCTCTAGCGTTTTGGTTTCTCGGCGCAAGGATTGTACAGTCGATTATCCATCTCGCGTCGAACAGTCCGATAGCAGTAAGTCTCCGCTTCACCGCGTTCGCCGTCCAGATGGCGATAGGTATCTACTGGTCATGGAAGCTGATGGTCTAGGGACTGGATCGCGCTCGGCATGTCAGCCGTTGAGGCCAGACCGGACGTGCCGAGAACGCGCCCCAATCGAGGCAGCATCGAAATCCCGCAGCACAGCAGTCTCCTGCTGTAGCCGAGGTGTGTTATGCTTCCAGTCGGAAGCACGGAGGGACCGGGAGTGAACCGGCGCTCATGCATCATGCTGCTCGGCGGCGCGGCGGCTTGGCCGCTCGCAGCGCGTGCGCAGCGAGGCGGGAAGGTCTATCGCGTCGGGATTCTGGAGCCAATACCGGCGGCACGGAACGCCGCCAACCTGGAGGCTCTGCGCAAAGGTCTGCGCGATTTCGGTTACTTCGAAGGAAGCAACTTGATCATCGAGTATCGGTCGGCCGACGGTCGGGCCGAGCGGTTTCCGGATCTCGCATCCGAATTGGTTGGCCTCAAAGTCGACCTGATCCTGGCGAGAGGCACTCCTGCCACCACGGCGGTTCAGAACGCGACCGGAACGATTCCAGTAGTCATGATGACAATGGGCGGCCCCGGTGCGATCGTACCGAGCTTCGCGCGGCCGACCGGCAACATCACGGGGGTGATTACTTTCAGCACCGAACTGACAGCGAAACGGGTTCAGGTTCTCAAAGAACTGGTTCCTGGCCTCACGCGAGTTGCGTTGCTTCACAACATGGGCAATCCAGCTGTCCCAGCCGAATGGGAAGAGACAAAGATAGCGGCACGCTTGCTGGGTCTCGAGGCTGAGCTTCTTGACGTGCGGAGCGAGGGTGACCTGAGCCACGCATTCGAACTGGTGGTGCGACGGCATATCGACGGCCTCGTCGTTGGGGCAGACGGTCTCACCCAAATGCATCAACAAATGATCGTTGAATGGGTAGCCCGCAACCGTGTGCCCACCGTCTTCCCAGCCCGCGAGTTCGTTGAAGCCGGGGGACTGATCGCCTACGCCGTAAACTATCCTGACCTCTACTTCCAGCTCGCAGCCTTCATCGACAAGATCTTCAACGGCGCAAAGCCAGGCGATTTGCCGGTGCAACAGCCTACCAAGTTCGAGTTGGCGATCAATCTTAGGACCGCAAGCACGCTCGGTCTCGAAGTCCCGCCGACGCTGCTCGCCGGGGCCGACAAGGTGATCGAATAGAGGACCTGCTTGCTGTGTGCATTAGTCGGGAATTGGCCCCTCAGCTGAACAACGAAAGGGCCGCCGCAATGTCGGCTGCCTGCGGGAGACCGGACGTTGCACGATGGTTGCGCTGACGGGCGCTCCTGACCCTTGGCGGGCCAGAGAGATCTTGTGGTAAAACTCTCTCAGTTCAATTTTGTCAGACGGTCAGCCCGAACTCGAGCTTCATTCTGAGTGCGCGGCCAAGGTAGCCTTCCAAGGATGTCCGAAGCCAGACTTCGACTTCCTCAATTGGCCCGTTTGAGACTTTCGGATTTGCGCTGATAACGTCCGCTAAACAGCGCCGACCGGAAACCCCAGCGGCGCGGGGCAACCGACGCGATTGACCCCGAGCGGGACCTGCGCCAACCTCCAATGCGTTCATTCTCTGCTCCGCTGCTCGGTCAGGCCCCTGGATCCCGCTTGCTTTTGGTTGGGTGAATGGTTTCGCCCCGAGCGAGCATTTCTACAAACTCGCGAATTCGCTTATTCCGCGTTTCGGGGCGCTTGGCATCGTTCGCGATAGACGAAGGCGAACCTGTTGGCACGGTCGAGCGTCGCAAACGCCCGTTCTGCTTCCGAATTTTCAGCCAGCGCAGCCAGGAAATCGGACGGAGGTTCGGCTTTGCCCTGGGATTGATACGCCGCGCTCCAGCGACCATCGGCCTTGGCTTTCTGGATCTCGCTCAACCCGGCAGGTTGCATGCGCCCTTCGCGAACAAGACGCTCCGCCGTGTCCCGATTGATTGCGGACCATCGGCTCGCACTTCGCCGCGGCGTCATTCTCACTAAATAGTAATGCTCATCAAACTTCCCAAGTTGACCATCGATCCATCCGTGACATAAAGCGGCTTCGATGGCCTGCGCCTTGGTGATGGTTGCTTCTGGTGCGCCGGCTTTAGCGAGCTTAAGCCAAAAGCCGCTCTCGCTTCCCTCGTGTGCAGACAGATAGGCTTCGATGGATGGCAGGTCCGCAAATGATATGATCGGACCCTTTACATTGGTCATGCATCCTCCTCGCACAGGCGGTTAAACGATTCCCTATGAGATACGGGCCGTTCCGCGCTTGTATAGCCAGCATGCGGACTAGTCACTAACACCAGATTGAAGTTGCGAAGCCGCCTCCGGATGGCCTTTGATTTTGCAATAAGTGCTGACGGTTGATGTTCGATTCTGGCCCGATGCTGCCTGGCTCGAAGCCCGTGCAAACCTCGGCTGACGAACGTAGACCGGATGCGGCTTTCAGAAAGGCAGACCGCCGACTTTGACCCATCTCGGACATTGGGACGCAGCTTCGGAGATCCGATTATTTGCTCATTCTCACTCGCTGTCTCGCCGCAAAGTGCTAGGCTTTGGACATGGACGGGCGTTTCCTCCGTGGTGCTCAATGAGACGGCGCGAGTTCATGGGGCTGATCGGCGGTGCGGCAGCGACGTGGCCGCTCGGCGCGCGTGCGCAGCAACCGGCAAGGTCGGTCTACCGGGTAGGGTATCTCGGGATCGCGTCGCGGGAGCAAACATTTCGTAATGTTGGAGCCTTCGAAGCGGGCCTGCGGAGCCTTGGCTACCGCGTCGGCGAGAATGTCGTCATCGAGTACCGTTTTGCCGACGGAGAGATGGGGCGGCTGACGGCGCTTGCCACAGAGGTGGCCGGGCTCGGCGTGGACGTCATCGTTTCCGGAAACAATGTGACCACGGTTGCCGCCATGAAGGCGACCAGGACGATCCCGATCGTGATGGCCAACAGTGCCGAGCCGGTCAGTGCCGGACTTGTTGCCAGTCTGGCGCGCCCGGGGGGCAACGTCACCGGGTTCAGCTCGGAGCCCGGCGATGAGATCAACGGCAAGCGGCTCGAATTTCTGAAGGACATTCTGCCGAACCTCTCGCGTGTGGGCATTCTCTGGAATCCGGACTTTGCGCCCAATCAGGACCGGCTGACGTCGCTGCGGGAAGTTGCCCAAGCGCTGGCATTGACTCTTGTCCCGGTCGAGGCGCGCGGGCCGGACATACTTGAACAAGCGTTCGCGACAATTGTGGGAGAACGCGCGCAGGTGCTTCTCGTGCTGAGCGATGGGGTGCTGTTCAACCATCGCGGCCTGATTGGCGTCATGGCCGTCAGAAATCGGCTGCCCGCAATCTCTGCCGTGAGAGAATACGCCGAAGCGGGCTTCCTCTTGAGCTACGGGATTGACTTACCAGATCAGTTTCGCCGGTCTGCGACCTTTGTCGACAAGATTTTTAGGGGTGCGAAACCTGGCGACCTGCCAGTCGAACGGCCGACCAAGTACGAACTTGTCATAAACCTCCAGACCGCCAAAGCACTCGGCATCAACATGCCACCGACCGTGCTGACGTGGGCCGATGTAGTGATCGAATAGGCACCATGACGTCGCTTATTGGCCCCTCGGCCGAACTGTCTATAAGCCGTCGCAAAAGGCCGGTCTCGGAGGAGAGCCGGACCTGACGACTGAGCCCTATCCGCGTCTCGCCCCGCTGTAGGCGGGGCGAGATCGTTGCTCCCAGAGCAACTCAGATGAGGAGGAAGTCGGTCGGGTTCAGGCTCGCCGTGTGGACGCCGTCGAGCGTGATGGCGTTCGCTCGCCGACAGATGAATCACGGCATCGCCAGCGGCATTGTCGCTGATCAGGCTCGATCGCGTCCAGAACATATCACGTTCGAGGCTCCGGCCACCAAGCCGGGGCCATTTCCGATGCGGCATGAGACTCGGTGCGCGCCTCAGCCGTCGCGGGGCACTTCGACGAAGCGCCGGGAGAGCTTTGCGAGGGTCCGGTCGGAGACGGGCGCGGCGCGGAACTCGCGGATGGCGCGGGCGAGCTCCTGATCCGACATAGGCCGCACCGGCTCGTTCAACGTTCCCTTGAGGAAGGCGTCGTTGATGCTGTCCAGATGCTCGCTTCGCTCCGACGCGAACAGGCGGCGGATGCGCTTAAGGATCGCAGTAGGGCTCATGAGATGGGCGGCTCGGTTCGCTGGGTGATGGAGGGGAGGAAGCGATCCGGTGCCGTCGCAAACCGGTTAGCAACCTGTGCTTCCGACTTGCGTTCTAGTCCGCTGAATACCGGCCAGATGTATCATTTGATCGAACCGGTGCGATTTTTGGCGGCCGCATGGATAAAGCCCACGACGTGCTGATCCGGAACCTGTGGGAGCACACCGCGCTGGCGGAGGAGGATGTCGCCGAAATCCGGGCGCTCACCTTCATGGTTCGCGACTTTGCGCCGAACGAGGATTTCATCCGTCAGGGCGATGAACCTGAACATTCGGCGCTGGTCATCTCCGGCATGGTCGCGCGCTACCATCTGCTCGGCAGCGGGCGGCGGCAATATCTCGCGTTCCATCTCACCGGCGATCTTCCGGACGCGCAGGGCCTGTTCATCGATGAGATGGATCATGGGCTGAGTGCGCTGGGGCCGGCTTCGATCGCCTTCATCCCGCATCGCGAATTGTTCGCCGCCTTCCGACGGCGGCCCACTTTCGGGTTTGCCGTCTGGCGCGAGACGCTGCTCGATGCCGCGATCTTTCGCGAGGCCATCACCAACAACAGCGCCCGTCCCATGCAGGCGCGCATGGCGCACCTGTTCTGCGAGCTGTTCTATCGCGCCCGCGCCGCGCAGCTGGTCCGCGGTAATCGCTGCCGGATGCCGATCAGCCTGGCCCAGCTCGGCGAGACGCTGGGCATGGCGATTGCGACCGTGAACCGGACGCTTGCCGATCTCAGGCGGAGCGAAGCCATGGACCTGCGCGACGGTGAGCTGATCGTGCTGAAATGGCGCGAATTGCAGCGGCTCGGCGATTTCAACCCGGCCTATCTGCATCTGAAGCGTCAATCGGCATCGTGACGGCGTGTGCGCCAGTGCGAGGTCCAGTTCGGGCTGGGAACAACTCTCTCCCGGGCACGTCATTCATGAAACGAGGGAGATGCCCATGAAAGCGCTCATCGCAGCGATCGCGTTTGCCGCCATGACCGGGGCCGTGATCGCCCAGAATACCGGGCCCGCTCCGCAGAGCGGCATGGAAAGGCCGGAGAACACCAACGGCGCCACTGAGAAAGGGGCGATGGATACCACCGGCATGAATGCAAATCAGGCAAAGCGGCCCGGCACGAAGGATATGTCCAAGGGAGAGAACAGGACCGACGGCAAGAAAAAATAAGGGTGCAGGCGTGGCCAACGCCATCCAAGCCGGTCTTGCAATTGTATCACCTGTCTCATTCGCGCGCGCAGCAATCGACCAGCGCGCGCCAGATGCGTTCGATCTGCAAGGTCCTTTGACGTTCGAAGACAACATCGTCCTCCGCACGAGGCGGCGTTGCAGTCCGCGTGTCGCGCGGCTCAATCCAGCGCTCCGAAATGGGATCGTACCATCGGCCGGGAGTCGTCACGTCCAACACCTTCATCGTCTACCCCATGCGCCTGTTGCTGGTGTTCTGGGTGAGGTTGCCATGCGCAGCCTGCTCACGAATGTTCTGCTTCTCGTCGTCGCGGCGACCCTTGGTGGTGTCGACGGGAACTGACGGCGCGCTGCCGGCGCCCTTGGGACTCCGGTTCTGCTCGGGAACGGGGCGCACCGTTTTCGTCAACGGCTTCGTCATGCGCATCGACTCCATCGTTGCCTGATGTGAGATCAACGCAATGAACGTTCGCGACGTTCCAAATGGTGCTGTTACGTTCTAAAGCGTTCTAAATACGATTGAACTCTGTTCTTGGCCGGAGAACTACGGGCATCGGGCGCCGGCTGCACGTGGCGGCCTGTTCAGGAGCGAACACATCTGCGACGGCGATCGGCGCCGCAGCTGCCGAGCGAAGACCATTGTCCAAACCGTGCGTCTATCCAAGCCGTGCTTCGCGTTCGTCCGGCGAGCAGCTACGCGCGGCGTACTCGCGGTAGCGGGCGATCGCCCTGTTGGCGAGCATCAACGGCCGGCGCTCGCCGGTCTTGAGCTGCGCCTCGATGGCATCGAGGATGACGTTTGCGGACTCATCCGGCGGACCGAGCTCGCCGCTCTTCTCCAGGAAGCTCCAGGCAATGAAGAATGCGTTCTCGACGGTGCAGCGAATGGTCATGCGCTGCCAACGCCGTGCAGCCGCGCCCGTTCCGCACGCCGGGTCGTGTCCCGGACCAATACGTGTCAGCGGAACCCCGGCCGCTGATTGCGCCACGGACGCGGCGGCGACGGCGTCGGTTACGCTGGCGCTTGATTCGCGGGTTTCAGCGCATCTCAGTTCTTGAGCACGATGCGACCGACCACCTTGCCGGCGCGAAGCTCGTCGATCCATTTCTGGACGTCGCCCATCGGCTCCTCGCGCATCGGCGTCGGCTTGATCTTGCCGGCGCGTGCTAGCGCCATCAGCTCCTGGGCTTCCGCGAGCGTGCCGACCATGAAGCCCTCGATGGTCATGCGCTTGTAGACCCATTGCACCATCGGCAGCGTGAACTGGCCGCCCATCAGACCGGAGACTACGATCTTGCCGCCGCGTGCGGCGACCGCGACGGCAAACGCCATCGACTTCTCGTTGCCGGCGAAATCGACGATCTCGTCGAAGCCGCCCTCGGTCTCCTTGAGGATGCGCTTGATCACGTCAGGCTCGGCCGGATCGTAGGCGCTCGCGGCGCCATTCTTGAGCGCGGTCTCGCGCGCGGCCGGTGAGAGGTCGGCGACCGTAATCGGCTGCTTGAACATCGCCTGGGCGAACGACAGGCCCATCATGCCGACGCCGCCGAGCCCGATCAGGAGGAGGTTGCGCTGGCGCGGACGGTCGACCAGACGCTTGAGGGCGCCGTAGGCGGTCACGCCGGAGCACATCAAGGTCGCGGCCTGATTGACGGGCAGGGGATCGTAATCGAGCAGATATTTGGCGTCGGGCACCAGCACATGGGTGGCGAAGCCGCCGTCGATGGAGACGCCGAGGAAGCGCTGCTTGACGCAGAGATTCTCGTCGCCGTTCCGGCAGTCGCGGCACTGGCCGCAGCCGATCCACGGAAACACCGCCTTCTTCGCGCCGACGAGTCCGGCGGGAACGTCGGGGCCGACTTCATCGACGACGCCGGCGATCTCATGGCCGAGCGTGAAGGGCAGCGTCATGCCGCGCGTGGTGTCGAGCTTCTTGCCGCCGCCGAGATCGGCATAGCCGTCCTGGATGTGCAGGTCGGAGTGGCAGAGGCCGCAGCGCTCGATGCGCACCAGCACCTCGCGACCTTGCGGCTTGGGCGTGTCGACGATGGTCTCGCACAAGGGCGCGTCGAACTTGACCAGGGACTGCCTGCGCATCAGCGCCATATTCTTTCCTCCGAAATTATCTCATTGTTTGAGCATGATCTGTTTCGGAAAACCGCTTCACACTTTGCACTAGCGCGGCCCTCCGGGTCCGGATCATGCTTCTTCGCTTCGTATATTGGCCAATTCACAGGCCATGGCAACAAAGCCCGCAATCGGAATAGTCTCCGCGCGACGGGTCGCATCGACGCCGGCAGCTTGCGCGAGCCGCGCGGGATCGACGCTTAGCGATTTCAGGCTTTGCCGCAGCATCTTGCGGCGCTGGCCGAAAGCTGCGGCTGCGACCTGCTCGAGCAGCCTGCGATCGCAGGCCAGAGGTTCTGCGCGCGGCTTCAGCCGCACCACGGAGGAGGTGACCTTCGGCGGCGGCACGAAGGCGGAGGGCGAAATGTCGAACAGGATCTTGGTCTCGCAGCGCCAGTTGGCGAGCACGCCGAGCCGGCCATAGGCCTCCTCGTCCTCGCGCGCGACGATGCGCTCGCCGACCTCGCGCTGGAACATCAGCACCATCATCTCGTACCAGGGCGGCCAGGGCTCGATCGTGAGCCAATTGATCAGCAGCTGGGTCGCGATGTTGTAGGGCAGGTTGGCGACGATCTTTGCGCTTTCGCCATCGAGCAGCGGACGCGGGTCGAAGGTCATGGCATCGCCATGCACGATCTCCAGCCGGCCGGGATAACGCGCGGCGATATCCCTTAGCGCCGGGATCGCGCGATCGTCATGCTCGATGGCGATGACGCGCCTCGCGCCGAGCGCGAGCAAAGCGCGCGTCAGCCCGCCCGGGCCGGGGCCGATCTCGACGATGGTGGCATCCTCGAGCGGCGCGGCGGCGCGCGCGATGCGCGCGGTGAGATTGAGGTCGAGCAGAAAGTTTTGGCCAAGTGATTTGCGGGCCGACAGCGCATGCTGGCGGATGACCTCGCGCAGCGGCGGGAGGTCGTCGATCGCGCTCATCAGAGGTCTTCAGCCGCCATGCGGCTGGCGAGCCGAAGCGCCGCGATCAGGCTCGCCGGATTGGCCTTGCCGGTGCCGGCGATGTCGAAGGCGGTGCCATGATCGGGTGAGGTGCGGATGAAGGGCAGGCCGAGCGTGACGTTGACGGCGTCGTCGAAAGCGACCGTCTTGATCGGGATCAGCGCCTGGTCGTGATACATGCAGACCGCGCAGTCATAGGTCTGTCGCGCAGCCTCGTGGAACATGGTGTCGGCAGGCAGCGGGCCCTTGGCCTCGATGCCGTCGTTGCGCAGCGCTTTCAGCGCCGGCGCGATGATGGTCTGCTCCTCGTGGCCGAGCGAGCCGTCCTCGCCGGCGTGCGGATTGAGGCCGGAGACCGCGATGCGCGGCGCCGTGATGCCCAAGCGGGATTTGAGTTCGGTCGCGACGATGCGAACGGTCGAGACGATCAGCTCGCTCGTGAGCTGGGCCAGCGCCTCGCGCAGTGAGACGTGAATGGTCACCGGCACCACGGCGAGCTGCGGCGACCACAGCATCATCACCGGCTGCGGGACGTGGCCGTCCGTAGCGGCGAGCTCGGCGAGGTATTCGGTGTGGCCGGGATGACGGAAGCCTGCGCGGTAGAGCACGCTCTTGGCGATCGGATTGGTGACGACGGCGCCGGCGCGGCCCTCGCGGACATCAGCGACCGCCTGGCGGATCGAGGCGAGCGCCGCCGGCGCGCTCGATGCGTCGGGCTTGCCGGGCTCGGCCGTAGCATGCTCGCCGGTGGCAACCACGGGCAGAGCCTCGGTGAAGGCGGCCTCGGCCTCGCCGGGGCTCACCGCGGCGATCCTGATGTCGGCGCCGAGCGCCTTGGCGCGCCGGGCGATCAGCGCCTCGTCGCCGAGCAGGTAAAAGGCGCGCAGGTTCAGCTCACGGCGCCTGAGCCAGGCAGCGATGGTGATGTCGGGGCCGATGCCGGCGGGCTCTCCCAGGGTCAGGGCGAGGGGTTTTGCCGGGCGCGCTGCGGAAGGCTCGGCCATCAGCGGTTGCGATATTCGATCATCGCCGCCTTGCGGAGCTCTTCGAGATAGGCCTTCTGGGTCTTCTCGTACTTCTCCTGATACATCTTCTCGCGGACCTCGCGTTTCTTCGGCGTGTCGATCATGGTCGGCTTACGCGAGCACAGCACCACCATCTCGATGCCGGCCTTGGTTACTTCGGGCGCGGTCAGATGGCCGATCGGCGTGTCGTCGAGCACCTTGCGCAGCGCCTCGGGTAGTTCCGCGGTGGTCTTGGTGATGCTGTCGCGGATGGTGGCGTTCGGCGTCGAGCGGAACAGCGAGTTGGCTTCCTCGCAGCTTCCGACGCGCGCGCGATAGCTGTCGGCTTCCTTCTTGCGTGTTTCCAGGAACGCCGCGGACGAGCCGCGCGGCACGATCAGCACGATCGGCTGCATCTTGTATTCGGTGCCCTCGATCTGGAGCTTCTCGCCGCTCTGCGCCTGCACGGCCTGCGCGACGTCGCGCTCGCCGACGAGCAGCTTCTCCTTGTAGCGGCCGCGTACGAGGCTGGTCCAGACCATCTCGGACTTCATGCGGCTCTTCAGCGTCTCGGGGCGCACGCCCTTGGATTCGAGCGACTTGGTGAGCTGCTCCGGCGTGATGCGCATGCGCTGCGCCATGCCCTCATAGGATTGGTTGATGTCGGAGACGCCGGGATCGACCCCGTACTTCTTGCCTTCCTTCATCTTCACCTTGTCGTCGATCAGCTCGTTGATGACCTGCTCGCGGCTCGGCGCCTTCTGCGTCGTGAGCTGGTCGAGCTTCGAGCGCTGCTCGATGTCGAAATCGGTGATCGGATCGCCGTTGACCATGACCACGATGTTCTGCGCCCGCGCCGGCGCACCGACCAGGAACAGGGCGGCGAGGACGAGAAGGGGGCGGAAGATCGGCAACGGAATCGTCATGGTTATCGCTCGCATGTCAGCTGCGTCGAGCCTGTGGTGAGGCAAGCGCGGCCAGCACTTCAAACCGCTCACTGGAGGCCCGAGGAACCGCTGGTCGTCGACGAGGTCGCCAGCGTGCGCAGGCCGATCTGGAACATGAACGCGTGGCTCAGCACGGGCGGCGCACTGCCCGCGGAATAGCTATAGGAAGTTACATAGTTCGCGGCCAGCACGAAGCAATCGTCGACATAACCGGCGCCGAGCACATACTGGTTGATCTTGTTGGCCTCCAGATCCCAGCGGGCCGAGCCCGACACCACCCAGTTGGAGGCGACCTTCAGCGAGCCTGTCGTCAGGATGCCCTCGCGCCGAGTCAGATAGCCGAGTTCCGGCTGCGCTGCGTAATTGCCGTACAGCACGGCGATCGACCAGCGATTGAAATTGGCGCGGCCTTCCGCCTCGAAACGCTGGACGTTCCAGGTCTGCTCGTCCATGCGGGAGCGGACGCTGAATGTATAAGTGCTGTTGGGTGAGTAGCTCGCGCTCGTGACGTAATCGGAACGCGGCTTGTCGAGACCGGAATTGAGGCCGGTATTGATGGTGTCCTGGACCGCGAAGGAGTTCAAGCCGAACAGGTGGTAGGACTGGCCGAACAGCACCTTGACGGCGCCGCCCTTGTCGAATTGCGTGGTGGACTGCACGCCGACATTGGCGCGGCCACCGCCCTCGACGCGGTCGTAGCCAGAGAACTTGTCGACGCTGAATAGGTTCGATGCGTCGAACACCATGCTCTGGGCGTCCTCGTTCGGGAGCTTGCCGGCATAGGTCTCGTTCGGCCGGATGATGATCTGCGCGATCGGCTCGACGGTGGTCGAGCCCCAGGGCTGAATGTTGATGAAGGGATAGCGGTATTCCAGGCCAACGGTCGGCATCAGGCGGAACGCCTGGGTGTCGCCGACGGGCAGGAAGTTCGACACGCCCGGCTGGTTGGAGACCGAGGAATTGATCGCATCGGCGCGCAGACTGGCGAACGGCGTCCAGATCTGGCCGAACGGATCGGTGAAGGACTTGCGCCACTGCGCTTCCGAGGTGAGGCGGGTGTAGGTGCCGGGGAAGCCGCGCAGCAGGCACTGCGAAGGCAGACGGGCCAGCGGATCGGCCGACGCCGTCGTGCACAGGCTGTTGGTGTTGGCGGTCGTCGTGATCGGATCGAACACCGACCCGTCACGCGACAGGTTCACGAAATTGGTCTTGTAGCTGAACTCGCCGCCGAAGACCGGATAGTTGAGCACGTTCGAGTAGTCGATCACCGGATAGACGATCGGCACCTGGCTCTGGTTGCCCGAATAGCTCAGCCAGTACATCGTGCGCGCATCGAAGAAGCTGCGATTGCCGACGCCGGTCAGATAGAGCTGCGACAGCGCTTCCGTCGGCAGCAGCAGGAACGAGCCGAGCGGATCGCGGTACTGATAGAGCCGATAGTCCGAGAAGAAATAGTAGTCGGACATCAGGACGCCGTCCCAACCCCAGACCCATTTGTCGTTCAGCGCGAACTGACCCTTGGTGTCGACGGCGCCGCGGAATTGGCGGTCACCGGGCTGCCCGGCGAACGCTCCCGGATCGAGCTGGTCGATGCCATAAGCGCGGATCTGGTAGGCGCCGTCGATCAGGCGCTGCCGGAATTCGCCCTGCAGCATCACGCCTTGCCGCGACATGAAGCGGGGCGTGATGGTTGCGTCCATGTCGGGCGCGATCGCCCAATAATAGGGAATTTCGGCGCCAAATCCGGTGTTCGTCGTGCCCGGGAAATAGCCCGGCATCAGGAAGCCGGACTTGCGCTTCACGGTCGGGTCGGGCGTCGAGAAATAGGGCATGTAGGCGAGCGGCACGCCGAAGAATTCGAGCTGTGCCGTTTCGAAATACAGCATCTTCTCCTGCTGGTCGTGGATGATGCGCGCACCCTTGACCTGCCACAGCGGCGGCTTCTTCGGATCGTCCTTACACGGCGCGCAGGCTGTGTAGACGCCGTTCTCGAACACCGTGTAATTGCCGCTGGAGCGGTCGGCGCGGCTCGCGGCCATGCGGGTCTGGTCGGCGGTATCCACGCGCAGCGAATCGACGAAACCGTCGCGGTAATCGTCGGAGAGATCCATGATCTCGGCATAGGTGATCTTGCCGTCGGCATCCGTCATGCGGATGTTGCCTTCGGCATGAAGCCGCTTGGTCTTCTGGTCGTAGATGACCCTGTCGGCCTCGACGCTGGTGCCGTTGTAGAACAGCTGGACGTTACCGACCGCGGAGACGCGCGAGTTGTTGTAGTCGTAGTCGACCTCGGTCGCCTGCACCAGCATCTGGTTGTCGTTGGGAGCCCTCTGCGGCTTCGGACGCGGCGGCAGCGGATTATAGGTGTACTGGGCGGAGGCGGGCACCACTGCGGCAACGTCGATCAGCCCGCCGAGCGAGGCGACAGCGGCGACAGCGAGCAGAAGCCTGCGGACGGACCAGCCGCACCCGTTCGCGCGCACCAATGTGCGCCGCGTCGAACGAGACACGAGCCCTCGGTGGACGGCAGTCACTATCCGTCCTCCTGATAGAGCAAGGCCAAAAAGCCGGTGAGGCCGCCCACCACAACGGGCAACCACGCCGCAGCGATCGGATGCATCAACTCAGCCTTGCTCAAGTCCTCAGTTACTTTCGACAGGACGTAGAGCAGAAAGCCCGCGCCCACGCCACTCAAAACCATCTTCTGCACGCCGCCCATCCGGAAGAAGCGCAACGACACGGAGGCCGCCAGCATCACCATGGCCGCCAGCAAAAACGGCTGTGCCAGAAGCTTCTGATACTGGAGTCGGTATCCTGCTGTCGCGAAGCCCGAGCTTTCGGATGAGCGGATGTAGCTCGGTAGTTGCCAAAAGGACACAGTCTCGGGTGTGGAAAAGCTGTTGCGGACCTGCGCCTCGGTCAGCGTCGTCGGAATCTCGAGGCGGGCCTGATCGACCGGCGGGGAGTCCAGCGAGAAGCGTCGGACGTCCTTGAACAGCCAATGGCCGGCCTCCAGCGTCGCCTCGCGCGCCTCGATGCGTTCCTTGAAATGCTGCTCTGTGTCAAACCGGAACAGCGTGAGGCCGGTGAGCCGGATGCCCTGCTGCTCGCTGCGCGCGGCATTGATGATGGTCTGGCCGTCGTTGGTCACCTGATTGAGCCAGAAGCCGGACGCATCCTGGATGCCGCCGCCGGGCGCCGAGCCGAACAGCTCCGCCTCCATGCGCTTGGAGAGTTCGCGCAAGTTGGCCGACATCGGATTGTAGGCGACGGTGGCGATCACTCCGATCAGCAGGGCGCTGCCGAGCGCCGGCGAGATGAACTGCCAGGCCGAGATGCCGGCGGCGCGCGCGACCACGAGCTCGAGCCGGCGGGAGAGCGCGAGATAGCAGGTCATGGCGCCGATCAGCATGCAGAACGGCGTCAGCTTCTCCAGCAACTGCGGCACCCGGAATAGCGAGGTCTCGGCCACCATGATCGCCGAGGCGGATGCGAGGCCGGAGGTCTTGCGCACCATCTCGATGTAGTCGACCAGCACCAGCAGCAGAAAGATGCTGGCGAACACGCCGAGCGCGGCGACCACGAAGCGGCCGGCGAAATAGCGCCCGAGTGTGTTGGTGAGCATGCTCATGCGGTGGCCGGCCGTCCGAACAGCCGCGCGATCCGCGCGTTCGATCTGTTGATGGCCTCCATCAGGCCGGGGGGCGGCTCGACCACGATGCCGCCGATGATCATCCAGAGCCCGACGCCGATCGCGCCCATGACCATCGCGTATTGCACCAGTACCGGGCCCGGCGATTTCACCGCCATCACGGAGCAGGCGAAGCCGGCCATGCGCAGGCCGAACACCGCGAGGATCGAGGAGCCGATCGAGAAATTGCGGCTCTGGCGGGTGGTGCGGGGCGCACCCAGGAACGCGAAGGTCAGCACGGCAAAGGCGAACGGATAGATCGGCGCCAAGATGCTGTCGTGCAGGGCCGAGCGGAACTGGCCGGGAATCTGCTTGTAGACGGGATCGTCCTCGGACGGCGAGAACAGCTCCCAGAGATAGCGTTCGCGGATACCGAGGGTGACGTCGCGGCCCTGGCCGGAGAATTTCGACATGTCGAAGCCGTAACGGCCGAACGCAACCAGCGCCGGATCGCGCTTGCCGGCCTCGAAGCGCTGGAGATTGCCCGTCTCCAGCACCAGGAACGATCCGGTGTCGTTCTTCACGACCTCGCCGTGCTCCGCGACGATCGAGACGCGCTCGTTCGGATCGCGGCGGTCGTCGATGAAGATGCCGGCGAGGATGCCGCCGGGCTGGCGCTCGCGGATCCGGATCGTCAGATTCTTGTCGAGCTGGGCGAAGCGGCCGGGCTGCAGGATGTTGGTGAGCACGTCGGCGGTGATCTCGGCGTCCCACTGCTTGATCCGCCGCATGCCGTCGGGGGCAAGATAGGCCGCGATGAAGGCGACCAGCAGCGCCACCACGCAGGTCGCATAGAAGAACGGATAGAACAGACGGAATGGCGAGAAGCCCGCCGCATTCATCACGATGATCTCGGAATCGGTCGCCAGCTTGTTCAGCGTGTGCGAGATCGCGATCATCAACGCGATCGGCGAGATGATCAGGACCAGGGCCGGGATGACGAGGCTGGTGATGCCGAGGAAGGTGAGGATGGTCTGACCTTGGCTCGTCATCAGGTCGATGCCGCGCAACGCCTGCGTAATCCAGATCACGCCGGTGAGGCTGACCAGGACCAGCGCAAACGACGCCAGCGTCGTGCGGAAGATATACCTATCGATCGACCCCATGCGCTACTGCACGAATCCCACCAAGACCCCAATGCCGGCTGGAAGCCGGCTGCCCGCCCCAATCCCGCAACGGGATCCCCAAGGGACGGCCAGCCATCGGTTCCGCCAGCTTACTCTCTCTACCATCCCTTTGATCCGTCAACAAAATGGCTGCCCCATGGCACCCTCAATATATGGTTAAGATTTCGCGCGTTGTGGCCCGGCGGCCACGGCGGTGCTTGGCATCTGGCGGGCCGCTGGCCCATAGTACGGAAACCTCAGTGAATCGCAGTTCAGCTCCGGCCCGCGGCCGGGATCGCCGGACGGCGAAAAGTCCCATGTTTTGGAGAAGTTACCCATGTCCGATGCCATCAAGGTCGGCTTTGTCCCGTTGTCTGCCGCGCCCCGTGGCATCCTGGTCGTGTTCTGCGACGACGGTCTGAAGCTCGGCCCGGCGACGGCCAAGGCGCTCGGCGGCGCCGCTGACCTGGTGAAGCGGGCGGCCTCCGCCGCCGCCTTCAAGGGCAAGAGCGGGGCCGCACTGGACATCCTCGCGCCGGAGGGGGTGAAGGCCACTCGCCTGATCGTGATTGGCGCCGGCAAGGCGGCCAGCCTGAAGGCGAATGATTTCCTCAAATTCGGCGGCGTGGCAGCGAGCAAGCTTCCGGCCGGGACCGCCGCCATGACCATGATGGCGGAGCTGCCCGATGGCGCCATGACGAGCGAGCAGGCGGTCGCCGTCGCCGCGGGCCTGCGGCTGCGCGCCTACAAGTTCGACCGCTATAAGACCAAGAAGAAGGACGGCGAGGAGGGCGGCTCGCGTGCCGATGTCTCGCTTGCGGTCGGCGATGTCACCGCTGCGAAAAAGGCGTTCGCCGCGGCCGGCCACGTCGTCGACGGCGTTGTCATCGCGCGCGACCTCGTCAACGAGCCGCCGAACGTGCTTTTCCCCGAGGAATTCGCGCGCCGCGCCGGCCAACTCCGCAAGCTCGGCGTCAAGGTCGAGGTGCTCGACGTCAAGGCGATGCAGAAGCTCGGCATGGGCGCGCTGCTCGGCGTCGGCCAGGGCTCGATGCGGCCGAGCCGCACCGTGATCATGCGCTGGGACGGGGCCAAGAAAGGCGAGGCGCCCGTCGCCTTCGTCGGCAAGGGCGTCTGCTTCGACACCGGCGGCATTTCGATCAAGCCGGCCGGCAGCATGGAGGACATGAAGGGCGATATGGGGGGAGCCGCCTGCGTCGTCGGCCTGATGCACGCGCTGGCGGCGCGTAAAGCCAAAGTCAACGTGGTCGGCGCCATCGGCCTCGTCGAGAACATGCCCGACGGCAATGCGCAGCGGCCGGGCGACATCGTCACCTCGATGTCGGGCCAGACCATCGAGATCATCAACACCGACGCCGAGGGCCGCCTCGTGCTCGCCGACGTGCTCTGGTACGTGGCGAAGAAGGTGAAGCCGAAATTCATGGTGGACCTGGCGACGCTGACCGGCGCCATCATGGTCGCGCTCGGCACCGAGCATGCCGGCATGTTCTCCAACAATGACGAGCTCGCCGACCGGCTGATCGCGGCCGGCATCGAGAGCGGGGAAAAGGTCTGGCGCATGCCGCTTGGCCCCGAATACGACAAGCTGATCGATTCCCAGTTCGCCGACATGAAGAATACCGGCGGCCGTCACGGCGGCTCGATCACCGCGGCGCAGTTCCTCCAGCGCTTCGTCGACGGCACGCCCTGGGCGCATCTCGATATCGCCGGCACCGCCATGGGTGCGCCAAAGTCCGACATCAACCAGAGCTGGGGAAGCGGCTATGGCGTCCGTCTCCTGGATCGCCTGGTGGCAGATCATTACGAGCGCAAATGACCGAAGTGCTGTTCTACCATCTGCAAAACATGACGGTAGAGAACGTGTTGCCGCCGCTTCTCGAGAAATCGCTCGAGCGCGGCTGGCGCGTCGTGGTGCAGTCGACGTCGGAAGAGCGCGCCGATGCGCTGGACGCGCATTTGTGGACCTATCGCGACGATTCGTTCCTGCCGCACGCGACATGGCGCGTGAACGATGCCGCGGACCAGCCGATCGTGCTGGCGGTCGAGGCGGACAATCCGAACGGCGCCAATGTCCGCTTCCTGGTCGACAGCGCCGCGCTGCCGCAGGACGCGGAGGGCTACGAGCGCATGGTGCTATTGTTCAACGGCGATGATCCGGACGCGCTTGCGCTCGCGCGTAGCGCCTGGACGGATTGCAAGGCGCGGGGATTTGATGTCACCTATTGGCAGGCCGACGAGCGGGGCCGGTGGCAGAAGCGGAATTAGCGCCGTTCGCAATTAATGATAATTTGCACTTTTCGAACGATGCTGGCTTCGGCCACCTTCGTGCCGCAAAGGGATGTTGGGACAATCGTTTAGGGCTGGTCCTTCACGCGGGGAATGAGTTTATCGTGCGACATCAAAAGCTTCCCGGCTCGCTCATGATTGCGTTGGCTGCCGTAGCACCGCTGGTCGCGGGCTGCTCGGGCGCGAGCGATCTGCTGTCGAAGGACGCAGAATGGTTCCAGAAGCCCGGCCGTCTCTTCATCAAGAATATCTCGATCGAGTCGCCGCCACTCACGCCTGACAAACCGGTGGGAGCCGAGGATCTCGTCAGCGCCGACGGCGCTTGTCCCGGCATGGCGCCGCCGCCCGGGCCGGCCGATGCCAATGCATCGACCACGGCACCGGCGCCGATGGGCGGCACAGTCGCGCTCGGCCACACCGAATGCGACGTGGTGCGCGGCATCGGCGCGCCTTCGTCCGTCAACCTCTCCAACGACGCCATCGGCCGCCGCGTCGCCGTCGTGACCTGGACGACCGGTCCGCGCGCCGGCATCTACACATTCACGGCCGGACGCTTGTCCTCGATCGAGGGCAACCCCGAGCCGCAGCTGGTGCCGAAGGCCACCAAGCCGAAGCCAAAGAAGAAGTCGGCGTAAGCGTAACGCTTGCCGTTGAGGTCGCGTGCCCCGGACGCCGCGCAGCACCACAGTGATGCGCCGCTGAGCCGGGGCCCAGACTCGTGGCACGCTGGGTCCCGGCTCTGCGCAGCAGTGCAAAGAGTGCAGCAGCGCGTCCGAGACACGAGAGTGCATTGGAGCATGATCCGGAAAAGTTTGAAGCGGTTTTCCGTCTCTTGACGCAGCTCCTTTAGATCTGACGGCCGCTCCTCGCGATATGCTGCCAAAACGCCTCCGCGGCCTGCGCCAGACGAAGCTTCGGCCGGAACACGTGGATCTCGATCGGCACGAACCATTCCGCCCCGCCTGCTGCGACGATCTCGCCCGAGGCGAGCTGATCGCTGATCAGGCTCTCCGGCAGCCAGGCCATGCCGCGGCCGGCCTGGACCATCGTCACCAGCAGCTTTGCGAGATGAGAGGTAAAGGTTGTGCGCAGATGCGCGTCCAACGGCGACGTCGCGCGCACGGCTTCGAGAATTCGTCCCATGCCGGATTCAGGACGGAAGCTCAGGAACGGGACCGGCGCGGCTTGCGTTCCCGGGAGCTTGAAGCGGGGCTTGCGGCTTCGACTTGAAACCGGCACCGATGCCGGAATCAGCCTGTCGTCCCCGACATGCAGCGAGCGGAAATGCGACGGCGCCAGCGCCGTGGTCGCTGCCGGGTGGTAATGACAGAGCAGGAAGTGCGCATCGCCCGCGAGCAATATCCGCTCACAGGCCTCCATGTGGTTGGCGACCAGCTGCACGTTCGGAACGAACGCCAGCTTGGTCTCGATCCCGCGCAGCCAATCGGGAAAGAAGGTCAGCGACAGAGCGTTGGTCGAAGCGAACTTCAGCACGTCGGAGGCGCCGCGAGCCCGTTCCTGGGCGTCGAGCCGGCCGGCCGCAAGCCGGCGCAGAACGTCCTCGGCCGTCTCGCGAAAGCCTTCGCCGGCCGGTGTGAGATTGACGCTGTGCGTCGTGCGGTCCAGCAGCGGCGCCCCGGTCCACACTTCCAGCGCCTGGATCCTGCGGCTCAGCGCAGGCTGCGAGCAATTCCGCTGCTCCGCGGCGCGCGAGAAGCTGCGCGTGGTCGCCACCGCGATGAAATCGTGCAGCCAGTTGATCTCCATCGCAGGTCTCCTGAATGTATTAGGTGTGCTTATGCATACTTTGCATAACGATATCAGAACACGACATTGGATTTCCAGTGTCGTGGGCGGCACGGTGCAGCAAGTCTTCTCTGGGAGGAAAGCGCGATGGCCGCGCGCACGCTGTACGACAAGCTGGTCGACGCCCATGTCGTCCGCAATCTCGATGATAGCGGTCTCGTGTTGCTCTATGTCGACCGCACCGTGCTCAACGAATACACCAGTCCTCAAGCCTTCGCCGGGCTGCGCGCGGCTGGGCGCAAGGTCTGGAATCCGAAGGCCGCGCTGATGGTCGTCGACCACGTCAACCCGACCGCGGCTCAGCGCACCCGAGCGGTGCCGGACCGAGGCGCGGCGCGGCAGGTCGATTACTTCGCCGAGAACGCCAGGGATTTCGGCATCGAATATTTTGACATCCTCGACCCCCGGCAGGGCATCGAGCATGTTGTTGCTCCGGAGCAGGGGCTCGTCATGCCAGGCATGGTGATCGCGGCCGGCGACAGTCACAGCACCGCCTATGGCGCGTTCAGTGCCCTCGGCTACGGTATCGGGACATCCGACATCGAGCACTATCTCGCGACGTCGACGGTACGCTATCGCCGGCTCAAGACGATGCGCATCCGCCTGACGGGGGAGGCGCCGCTCGGCGTGACGCCCAAGGACATTGTAATGGAGGTGATCCGGCGGATCGGTGCCGATGGTGCGACCGGATATGCCGTGGAGTTCAGCGGTCCCGTCGTCTCCAACATGAGCGTCGAGGGCAGGATCGTGATCTCGATCATGATCGTCGAGGCGGGTGCGCGCGGCGTCGTGATCGCGCCGGATCAAAAGGTGCTGGATTATCTGAAGGGACGTCCGCGCGCGCCGAAGGGCGAGATGTGGGAGCAGGCGGCCAGGAGCTGGCTGATCCTGGCTTCGGATCCCGACGCTCGGTTCGATCGCGAGATCGCGCTCGAGGTTTCCGAAGTCGCGCCGCTCGTGACCTGGGGCACCAGTCCCGACCAGGCGATCGCCGTCACTGAGACCATTCCCGATCCTGGACAGCAGGCTGCGCCCGAGCGCGAGGCGGCCGCGAGGCGCGCCCTGGACTATATGGGCCTCACGCCCGGCCTGCCCATTCAATCCGTTCCGATCGACTTCGCTTTCATCGGGTCCTGCACGAACGCGCGGATCGAGGATCTGCGCGATGCGGCCGAGATCTTTCGCGGCCGCCGGGTCGCCGATGGCGTGCGTGCGATCGTGGTGCCGGGCTCGACCCAGGTCAGGGCCCAGGCCGAGGCGGAGGGCCTCGCAAAGATGTTCACCGAGGCCGGCGTCGAATGGCGGCAGTCCGGCTGCTCGATGTGCCTTGCGATGAACGACGATGTGCTCAAGCCCGGACAGCGTTGCGCGTCCTCGACCAACCGCAATTTCGAAGGCCGCCAGGGACCGGGCGCGCGCACGCACCTGATGAGCCCGGCCATGGTGGCCGCGGCAGCCGTCACCGGACGCATCACGGATGTGCGTTCTCTCTTGGCAGGAGCACGCCAATGATTCCGTTCGGTCAGGTCACGGGCGTGGCTGCGCCCATGATGGCGCCCAATGTCGACACCGACGTCATCATGCCAAAAATGTTCCTCAAGGGCGTGGACCGCAGCGGCTTGGGCGAGGGCGCCTTCAACCTGCTGCGCTTCAGCGGCGGTAAGCCCAACGCTGACTTCATCCTCAATCGGGAAGGCTATCGCGACGCCAACTTTCTCGTCGTCGGCCCGAATTTCGGCTGCGGGTCGAGCCGCGAGCACGCGGTCTGGGGGCTCCAGCAGCTCGGCATTCGCGCGCTGATCGGCACCAGCTTCGCCGGCATCTTCAACGACAATTGCGCCAACAACGGTCTGCTGACGATCTCGCTCGATGCCGATGTGGTGGCGGAGCTCGCCCGCGTCGTGGCCGACAGCTCGCGCAATGACGTCACGATCGACCTTGCTGCGCAATCGATCCGGTTCGATCGCGGTCGCCGCTCGATCGGGTTCGACATCGAGCCGGACAGGAAAGAGGCCTTCCTGACCGGCCGCGATTTCATCGCCTCCACGCTCGTCTTCGCCGACGACATACGCGCCTTCGAGGCGCGGCATCGGGCGGAGAACCCCTGGATCGTCTGACCTGCACGACCTTGCGCGGCTCGAATCCGCGCGCCAACGACAAAGCGACAAACAGCGGAGGAAGCTTTGGTAGACACAACATATCGCCCGGCCGAAGCGCCTGGCGCCGTTGCTGCAACACATCTGGCCCGTCTCCAGGTCGGCCCGTTGCCGATCGGCATCTACGTCGCAGCCGCGCTCGTCTGCGCCGCCGCCGTCTATTCCGGCAAGCTGCCGAACGACGTGATCGGCGGCCTTTCGGTCCTGATGCTGCTCGGCTTCCCGCTGGGCAAGCTCGGCCAGACCATTCCGGTGCTGAAGCAGATCGGCGGCACCGCGATCCTGTGTCTATTCGTGCCGTCGGCCCTGGTGAGCTACGGCCTGATGCCAGAAGCCGCCTTGAAGGCGATCACGACCACGTTCCGAACCGCCAACTTTCAGTATTTCTTCATCGCCTGCCTTGTCGCAGGCTCGATCCTCGGCATGCCCTATCGGGTCCTGGTTCAGGGCTTCATTCGCATGTTCGTTCCGCTCCTGATCGGCACGATCGCGGCCGTCACCGCCGGCATCGCCGTCGGACTTCTGTTCGGCCACAGCCCGAAGGACACGTTCTTCTTTGTCATCATCCCCATCGTCGGCGGCGGTCTTGCGGAAGGTGTCCTGCCGCTGTCCATCGCCTATTCCGAGATGTTGCATCGGTCGCAAGCCGAGCTTGTGGCGCAGATGGTCCCAGCGGCGCTGCTCGGCAACGTCGTCGCGATCGTCAGCGCAGGCCTGCTGGCGCGCCTTGGCGAGACGCGGGCCGACCTTAATGGCAGAGGGATGCTGGTCAAAACCGGAGACGACGACATTCTCGGCGAAGCGCGGCCGGACCAGCCGATCGATCTCGGACTGCTCGGTGCCGGCATAGTGCTGTCGTGCGGCTTATTCGTTCTCGGCATGATTTTGGCGCCGCTCACCGGCATTCCCGGGCCGATCATGATGATCATCGCCGCAGTGGCATTGAAGCTGACCAGGTTGCTACCGGCCGAGATGGAGCTCGGCGCCTATCAGATCAACAAGTTCATGTCGACCAACCTTACTTTCGCGATCCTGGTGGCGATGGGGACATTGCTGGTCTCATGGCAGCAGCTCGTTGCCTCCTTCAATCCAGGCTACATCATGATCTGCACGACCACGGTGCTGGCGATGATCGTGTCAGGTTTCTTCGTCGGCAAGTGGCTGAACATGTATCCGGTGGAGGCGGCGATCGTCACCGCCTGCCACTCGGGCCTCGGGGGCACCGGCGACGTCGCTATTCTTGGCGCCGCGGATCGCATGGGCCTGATGGCGTTCGCCCAGATCGCCACCCGCGTCGGCGGCGCGATCATGATCGTGATCGCGACACTCTTGATGAAGTCGCTGTCCTGATACGGGCCGCGGCCCTCGCGCAGGACGAATGTTCCAGGGGAGATCTCAATGCTCGAATTCGAACAGATTGAATCATGCTCCGATCGATCAGAGACCGGGTTGACGCGCCGCCATCTGATGTCGATCGCGTTGACAACCGGTGCCCTCGGTTCGGCCATATTGGCGCCGGGTGCTTTCGCTCAGGAGAATAATACCGTGACGACCAGCGCGCTGCAAAAGTTGCTACCGGGGTTTCGACAGAAGCGCCTGAAGACCAGCGGGGCCGAGATCAACGCGCTCGTGAAGGGCGAGGGGCCGCCGCTGCTGTTGCTGCACGGACACCCGCAGACATTGGCGTGCTGGCACAAGATCGCCCCCAAGCTCGCGGAGCGCTTTACCGTGGTGCTGACCGATCTGCGCGGCTACGGCGACTCGAGCAAGCCCGACGGCGGCAAGGACAGTATCGCCTATTCCAAGCGGGAGATGGCGCGGGATCAGGTCGAAGTGATGCGCGCGCTCGGTTTTGACCGCTTCCAGGCTGTCGGCCACGATCGCGGCGGGCGCGTTCTGCATCGTTTGATGCTTGATCATCCGGACACCGTCTCCAGGGCGGTCCTGCTCGACATCGCGCCAACCGCGACGATGTACGCCAAGGTGAACAAGGAGTTCGCTACGCGATATATGTGGTGGTTCTTTCTGATTCAGCCGGCGCCGCTTCCGGAAACCTTGATCGGCAACAATCTCGAATTCTATCTTCAGACCCATATCAACAAGCAGAACAAGACGCCGGGCGCCATCGACCCGGTTGCGCTCGAAGAGTATCGCCGGTGCTACACCCGCGAGACGCTGCATGCCGTCTGCGAGGATTATCGCGCCGCTGCCGGCATCGACCTGATCCACGATGAGGCGGATTCCGACAAGCGAATCGGTTGCCCGCTGCTCGTGCTGTGGGGCGGCAAGGGAGTTGTCGGGTCGAGCTACGACGTACTCGACACATGGCGCGCCAAGGCCAAGGACGTGCGAGGCGGAAGCCTGCCTTGCGGCCATTATCTGCCGGAAGAAGCACCTGAGTTGCTCCTCGAGCAGCTCAATGCCTTCTTGGCGTAACGACGGCGACGCGTCTCGACAGCGGTCTCCAGGATCGCTCGTCGGTCTATCTCACGCTAATGATGCTGGGTGGCTCGCTGCCCGGCGAGTCCTCTGAGTGCCGCTTTCGCGGAGGCGCTGGTCCTCTTCAGGGAGGTGCTTGCGGGTCGAAAGCCTGCCGGCATTTGCGCCGGCGTCGCCGCAATTGGCTTGCCGATCGACCTCGCAAAAGTCACTTGATTCAATCGCTAAGAGCAAGGTGCTGAAATACCGGTACTGTGCATGGGGTTGTTTTGCCGGTTTGATGCAGCCAATCGCGTCGGGAGGGTCAACCCGCCGCCTCGTCGAACTGCGCGCTCGCCTCGAGCCACTGTTCCTCCGCCCGCGCCAGTGCGTCCGCCGCATTGGCGCGCGCCTTTGACAGTTGCGCGGCCTGCTTGGGATCGCGGCTGAAGATGTCGGGCAGGGCGAGGGCCGTGTCGATCTTCGTGATGATCTCGCTGACGCGGGCGATCTCGGCTTCCGCCTCCGCGATGCGCTTCTTCAGCGAGCCGCGATTGTCCGACTTCGGGCGCTGCGGCTTCTCGTTTGCGGGACTGCGCTCACGCGGGGCTTCGGCATTGCGCGCGGACAGCACCAGGCGGCGGTACTCGTCGAGGTCGCCGTCGTAATTGGTCACGGTGCGATCGGCGACGATCCAGAGCCGTTCGGCGCAGGCCTCGATCAGGTAGCGGTCATGCGAGACCATGATCACCGCGCCGGGAAATTCGTTGATCGCCTCGGCAAGCGCGGCGCGGCTGTCGATGTCGAGATGGTTGGTCGGCTCGTCCAAAATGATCATGTTGGGGCCGAAGAAGGTCGCAAGGCCCAACAGCAGCCTAGCCTTCTCGCCGCCCGACAGTTTTCCGGCTTTGGTGTCGGCGGCCTTGCCGGAAAAGCCGATCGCGCCGGCGCGGGCCCGCACCTTGGCTTCGGGCGCATCGCCCATCAGCTTGCGCACGTGATCGTAGGCGGAGGCGTCCTCGTTGAGCTCGTCGAGCTGGTGCTGGGCGAAATAGGCGATCGACAGCTTGTCCGCGCGGGTCACCTTGCCGGAGAACGACGCGAGGCGTCCGGCCAGCAGCTTGACCAGCGTCGACTTGCCGTTGCCGTTGGCGCCGAGTAGCGCGATGCGGTCGTCATTGTCGATGCGCAGGGTGACGCGGTTCAGCACAGGCGTTGCCGGATCGTAGCCGACCGAAGCGTTGTCGACGGCGATGATCGGCGGCGACAGGATTTTTTCCGGTGCCGGAAAGCTGATCTCGCGCACGTCCTCGGTGACCAGCGCGGTGATCGGCTTCAGCCGCTCCAGCATCTTGACGCGGGATTGCGCCTGGCGCGCCTTGGAGGCCTTGGCCTTGAAGCGATCGACGAAGGCCTGCAGCCGCGCGCGTTCGGCCTCCTGGCGCTTGACCTGCTTGGCATCGAGCAATTCGCGCGCGGCGCGCTGCTCCTCGAAGGAGGAATAGGTGCCCTTGTAGAGCGTGAGCTTGCCACGCTCCAGATGCAGGATCTGGTCGACCGAGCTTTCCAGGAGGTCGCGGTCGTGGCTGATCACGATCACCGTGCGCGGATAATGCGCGAGGTGATCCTCCAGCCACAGCGTGCCTTCGAGATCGAGATAGTTGGTGGGCTCGTCGAGCAGCAACAGGTCGGGAGCTGCGAACAGCGTCGCGGCGAGCGCGACGCGCATGCGCCAGCCGCCGGAGAATTCGGCGCAAGGGCGGAGCTGATCGGCGGCGGAGAAGCCGAGGCCGGAGAGGATCGCGGCCGCACGGCTCGGCGCCGAATGCGCGTCGATGTCGACGAGCCGGGTCTGGATCTCGGCGATCCGGTGCGGATCGGTCGCGTGCTCGGCCTCGGCGAGCAGCGCCTCGCGTTCGAGGTCGGCCTTGAGCACGACGGAGATCAGGCTTTCGGGGCCGTTCGGGGCCTCTTGCGCGAGACTGCCGACGCGCCAGCGCGGCGGCAGCGTCACCGAGCCGTGCTCGGCCGCGAGCTCGCTGCGGATCACCTTGAACAGGGTCGACTTGCCGGTGCCGTTGCGTCCGACCAGACCAACGCGCGAGCCGGGCGTGATCTGCACGGAACTCTGGTCAATCAGAAGGCGTCCGGCGAGGCGGATGGAGAGATCGGTGATGGACAGCATGCGGCCTTGTCACCGCAAGGCGCGTCGAACGCAACCCGTTTTTCCGTGGTTATCGCTCGAGCATGATCCTGTCGGAAAACCGCTTCACACTTTTCCGGATCATGCGCCGGTCAGTGCGATTCGCGCTCGCGCTGCTTCAATTCGTTGAGCAGCTGCTCGAGGTGCGTCGGGAGGTGAGGATCGGGGCGCAGATTCTGCTGAAGCCGTTCGCCCACGGCATCGCAAATCGAGCGGCTGGTGCGCCGGTCGATCTGTACGCTGTCATTGGCAAAAGGCCCAGCCATCGCGAGGTTCCATGCTCTTAAAGTAAAGACACGGTACCAAGTCATTGCCTCCAAAATGGTTTCGCTGCTCGCGGGGAATGTTCGAAATTCTCGTCAAAGTTGTATGAATCGCCCCATGTCCGCCCAAACAAGAGGCCCCGGCGGGGGGAACGCCGGGGCCTCTCCTGAAGGGGGCCTTGGGGGGCATAGGACCCCTTTTGTCAGGAAGGTGCTTTGGAAGGTGCTGTCGGGCTCAGTAGCAGCGGTTGATCAGCCGCCAGCGGGGTCCCCAGGGGGTCGGGACCAGCCGGCGCACATAGCAGCCGCCATAACCGTAGGAGACGGGGCCGCCGACATAGAAGCGCGGTCCGCCCCAGCCGTGGTGCCAGCCGCCTCCGTGCCAGCCTCCGCCGTGCCAGCCGCCATGCCAGTGAGCGGAGGCGGAGGTCGGCGCCAGCGCGGCACCGAGCGCGACCGCGGCAACGGCGGCAAGCGAAAGTTTCCTCAACATGGTGATCTCCTCAAAACTGCCGGCGCGGGCCTGTCGCGTCGATGGAAAGGCCGCCGAAACGGTCTGCCTCACAATCAGGCTTGGGTTTCGATGGGCCTGACCTTACGCCCGCGAAGCTGAACCGAACCCTGACGGGGGTTTCAGGATCGGTTCATCTGGGTGAAATCGTTGTAATAAGCTGAAATCGCGGGTTACGACGCCTGCGGCGAAGCGCCCATGCGGCCGCCTCGGCGGTCGCTTGCCGTCCGGCAAAGGCGCCGATATAAGCCCCGCAACTCCGAACCACCGCATTCTTCCAAGGACAAGACTTATGGCCATCGAACGCACTTTCTCGATCATCAAGCCCGACGCGACCGAGCGTAACCTGACCGGCGCGGTCAACGCCGTGATCGAGAAGGCGGGCCTGCGCATCGTCGCGCAGAAGCGCATCCGCATGACCAAGGACCAGGCCGAGACCTTCTATGCCGTCCACAAGGCGCGCCCGTTCTTCGGCGAGCTCGTCGACTTCATGACCTCGGGTCCGGTCGTGGTGCAGGTGCTGGAAGGCGAGGGCGCGATCGCCAAGTACCGCGAGGTGATGGGTGCGACCGATCCGGCCAAGGCTGCCGAGGGCACCGTCCGCAAGCTCTACGCCAAGTCGATCGGCGAGAATTCGGTGCACGGCTCGGATGCGCCGGAGACGGCTGTAATCGAGATCGCACAGTTCTTCTCGGGCAACGAGATCGTCGGCTGATCCATCAGCCGATAAGTTAGGACGACGGGGCGAAAGGACGTATTGTGAACTGGCTCTGGCAGATCTTCGATCCCGCGACGATCGGGGCGTTCTTCACCCAGTTTCGCAACGAGATGGCTGAACCGACCTTCTGGATCGCGGTCGGCAAGATCATCTGGATCAACATCCTGCTCTCCGGCGACAACGCGCTGGTGATTGCGCTCGCCTGCCGCGGCCTCAAGCCGCGGCACCGGCTGTGGGGCATGATCTTCGGCGCGGGCGCCGCGGTGATACTGCGGATCATCTTCACCGGCATCGTCGCGAGCCTGATGGGGCTGGCATACCTCAAGCTCGTCGGCGGTCTCGCGCTGATCGTGATCGCGGCAAAACTGCTGGTGCCCGAAAACGAGGACGAGGACGACGTCGAGTCCGCCTCGCATCTGTTGCAGGCTGTCCAGATCGTCGTGGTCGCCGACATCGTCATGAGCCTGGACAACGTCATTGCGGTGGCTGCTGCCGCCAATGGCAGCGTACCGCTGTTGATCCTTGGCCTCGCCATCAGCGTGCCGCTGATCGTCGCTGGTGCCGCGCTGATCATGGCGCTGCTCGCAAAGCTGCCGGTCCTGGTCTGGGCTGGCGCGGCGCTGCTCGGCTGGATCGCGGGCGAGGTGATTGCGACCGATCCCGGCGTCGCACCGAAGCTGCACATGCTGTTCGACGGCCCGCTCGGCGCCTCGCTGGACAGCGTGCTCGGCGCACTTCGCATCCCGCCGCAGTTCGCCCATGGCGGCGGAGGCGGCGAATATTTCTGCGCCGCGCTCGGCGTCGTTGTCGTGCTGGTCGTCGGCACCATCTGGCGCCGGCGCAGCCTGAGCGCGGCCGCGCTCGAATCCTCCGAGGGGCACGCCAAGGCCTCGGCAAAGTAACTTCGACGCTCTGATCGGTCTTGCTTTTCCCTCCAGCGATGAGAGGTGAGCACCGATCGGCTCAGCGCATGAGCCGAGTTTCCATCATCGCGTTCGTACAACCGGCGCGCATTGTGTTCGCCGCAGACCTTGCGCTGCGCGGTCGCACGCAGCGCGCTTGGGCGTTGCGTGCGGTGACTCTTCCTTCGCAGCCGACGCGCGATTTAGAGGTTGTCTTATTATAAACTATTGAAAATAAAGGGTGCTTTCGTTGACTCAACGAAGGTTCCCACGGCACGTCCCTCCGACGTTCATGTTCATGAAATCGGAAGCTGGTGCGATGCCGTCGAGAGTGATTTGCCGTCCTGTTGCTGTTCTTGCCGCTCGCATCAAAACATTTCTGATGTGCTCCAGCCCGAGAGCCTTCGCGGTCTCCGTGGTCTCCATTGCCTTGTTCAGCGACGGTCTTCTGCACGGCACCGACGCGCAAAGCGCTGTGCCGGAGACGGAGCGGGGCAGTACGTTGCCGGCGGTGACCGTCACCGCAGATGCGCCGAAGCCGCGCGCACGTCCACGCTCCAATCCAGGCCGAAGGGCGGGCCGTAGCGCGCCTGCGAATGAGCGGGCCAAGTTGCAGGCGGAAGCAACCCCCACGGCTGCGAGGCCGGGCGCACTTCCGCCGTCCTACGCGGGCGGGCAAGTCGCCCGCGGCGGCCAAGTCGGCTTGCTGGGCAACAAGGATTTCATGGATACGCCGTTCAACATCACGAGCTACACGGCAAAGAAGATCGAAGATCAACAGGCCACCACGGTCGCCGACGTCGTCAGCAACGACCCTTCGGTCCGTTTTACCGGTCAGACCGGTGGCATTCTCGACTCCTTCTTCATCCGCGGCTTTCCGATCGGGGAGGGGAATGTCGGAGAAATTGCCTTCAACGGCGTCTATGGCGTTGCACCGAACTATCGCGTGTTCACCGATTACGTCGAGCGCATCGAAATCATCAAAGGCCCGACGGCGCTGCTTTACGGCATGGCGCCAAACAGCAGCGTCGGGGGCACCATCAACATCGTTCCAAAGCGTGCTGGGGATATCGATCTCACGCGGGTCACGACCGACTACGCGACAAATACCCAGCTCGGCACGCATCTCGACGTAAGCCGCCGGTTCGGCGAGAACCGCGAATTCGGCATTCGCGTCAACGGCAGCTATCACAATGGCGATACACCGCTGGACAACCAGACCCGGGAGGCGCATGTCGGCGCCGCGGCGTTCGACTATCGCGGCGAGAAGTTCAGAGCTTCGCTCGACTTCATCGATCAGGAGGAAAAGTTCGACGCGCCCACGAGGCCGTTTCTGGTCGCAACAGGCGTCGCGGTTCCGACAGCGCCGGTCGGGCGGCGCAATGTCACGCAGTCTTGGGAATGGGCCAAAGTTCACGACAACTCGCTGCTGGGGCGCGCCGAATACGATGTGACGGACTCCGTGACGGTGTTCGCCGACGGCGGTGGCGGAAGGACCCAGGTCGATCGTCTGTTTGGGACGCCGACGATCCTGAACGCGGCAGGCAACACCACTTCGGCGCCGGGGCATTTCAAATTTGATATCGACAGGAACGTGGCCGATGCCGGTGTGCGTGCCCGGCTCGAAACAGCCGCGATCAGTCACGCCGTGACCTTCCAGGGCAGCTACTACACGGATCAGATCTCGCGCGGCTCTGTGTCCGGGACGCCGGTGTTGTCCAACATCTATGCGCCGATCGCTCGTCCCGAGCAGCTCGTTCCGGCTCCCGCGACTGTACCGAAGCTGTCGGATACCGAGCTGACCGGCCTTGCGCTGGCCGACACCATGTCGATTTTCCAGTAGCGCCTTCAGCTGACCGTCGGCGTCAGGCAACAGGGCGTCAAGTCGAACAACTACAACACCAGCACGGGCGCCGTTACGTCCGCCTACGACCAGACGGCGCTCACGCCGATGGTCGGCGTGGTCGTCAGGCCCTGGAGCAACGTTTCGCTGTACGCCAACTACATCGAAGGGCTCAGCAAAGGCGACATCGCACCGGCGAAGACGAGCAATGAAGGAGAAGTCCTTGCGCCGTATTTCAGCAAGCAGAAGGAAGCAGGCGTCAAGATCGATTTCGGCATGCTCGCGACCACGATCAGCCTGTTCGAGATCACCAAGCCGTCGGCACAGCTGGGGGCCGACAACGTCTTTCGGGCCGACGCCGAACAGCGCAATCGCGGCGTGGAATTCACCGTGTTCGGAGAAGTGCAGCCGGGCATTCGCGTGCTTGGCGGCGTGACGTTGATCGACGCGGAGCTCACAAAGACGAGCACGTTAGCCAACCTCGGCAAGACGCCGATCGGTGTGCCTCAGGTGCAAGCCAATCTGTCCGCCGAATGGGACACGCCGTTCGCACCCGGACTGACGCTGGTCGCAAACACCATCTATACCGGGCACCAATATCTGGATGGGGCCAACACGCAAGTTATTCCGGCCTGGACCAGGCTCGATCTAGGTGCGCGCTATACCACGCGCATCAACAACCGGCCCGTCACGCTCCGGGCCCTGGTCCAGAACGTGTTCGATACCAATTACTGGGCTGGCGTGGCGAGCTTCTCCGCATTGGCGCAAGGCACGCCGCGAACCCTGCTATTGTCGATGTCGACGGATTTCTGAACTAGGTCGGCTTTGACGCGCACAATGACGATGCGCGTTCCGAACGTCACCGAGGCCAGACGCGAAGCCACGATCGGGCGCAGGTTACGGGTGCTCTGAATGGACGAAAGAATCAGGGCACCACGACAAGACGGCTCCGCGCGCGCGATCCAGGATGATACCCGGGCGCGCACGGCACGCGCTGCTGTGGGCTCACCGATGGCTCGGATTGATCGGCGGCATCGTCGTGGTGCTGATAGGCCTCACCGGAAGCTTCATTGTCTTCTACCGCGAGATCGATGTTGCCCTGAATCCGGCGCTCTATACTCCCGCTGGTCCGGAGCAAAAGATTGCATTATCGAAAGTGATGCGCGCCGCCGCGGCAGCGGATCCAGCGCCGATTGCCACGATCCTGGCGCCGGATCGGACATGGCCGGTGTGGATCGTGATACACACGCACGAAACCGCGCCAGGCCGCTACCCCAGCCGTTGGACGACGATGGTCGATCCTTCGAAAGGGACCGTGCTCGGACGTCGTGACTACGTCAACGCGTTCGCGCTCAAGATCTATCGTCTCCACTACACATTGTTGCTCTATGAGTGGTGGGGCAAGGAGCTGGTCGGCGTGGCCGGGTTCGTGCTGCTCGGTTTGGCCATCTCGGGCCTCGTCCTGTGGTGGCCAAGGCCGGGCCTTTTCTGGCGATCGGTCTCGGTGCGCAAGAACGTCTCGCTGCTTCGACTTGTTCTGGACGTTCATGGTGCGACAGGCTTTTGGGCGCTGTTCGTGCTCTTGGGGATCTCCATCACCGGCGTCGGCCTCGTTTTTCCCGACCTGGTGCGGCCCATCGTTAGTGTTCTGTCGCAACCGACGCCCGATCCTTCGCGAGGAGTCGGAATGCCGCCTCCGGCAGGGACGCCGCTGCTCTCGGCCGATGCGATCGCGCAAATTGCGCAGGCGGCCAAGCCCGGCCTGGCGATCGCGATGTTCAATCCGCCGACCGCAACGCGCAATGTCTGGCGCGTGCAGTTTCGTCCCGACGGTGCTGATCCCGCCGTACGGACACGGGGGCGATCTGGCTCGATCCATGGAGTGGTGCAGTGGTGCACGACGGTACTCCGGGCGCCATGTCGATGGGGGATCGCTATCTGGCCGAAGAGCTCTGGCTCCATAATGGCGCGACGTTGGGACTCGCAGGACGCCTGCTGGTTTTCGCGGCCGGATTCGCGCCTCTCGCCCTGTTCGTCAGCGGCTTGATCATGTGGCTCAAAAGAAGACCCCGGTGAGGGTCACCGCCGCACGATCGAACCGGCGCGGTTGATCAGGCGGGCGAGCTGGCGGAAGCGGCTGCCGACGCGGTCGGCGACGAGATCGACGAGGCGGTGCTCGAACACCAGCATCAGCTTGCGGCCTTGATTGCGGAAATGCGTGGCGGGCAGCACACCCGGCCGCGCCGCCGAGATCAGGTGCGCGACGCGGAACGCTGCTCCCAAGAGGCGTGCACGTTCGAGCTGCGCCGGCGTCAGCAGGCTCTGCATGGTGGCCGGCGGCTGGTTTTCCTCGCTCAGGCCCGCGTAGCGATAGAACACCGACAGGCCGACGAAGGCGCGCTCGGTATGGGTGATTGCGCCGAAATTGCCGTTGACGACGAGGCTCAGCGTCTGCTCGCCACGATGATCAGGATGCACGCGCCAGCCGATGTCGGAGAGCAAGCACGCGGTGTGGCGCAGGCGGCGGTCCGCTTCTGTCTCGCGCAGCTTCACGACACGGGCGAGGCGGTCGGTCCAGGCGATCAGCTCGCGGGCATGCTTCGCCGAACGCGACAGCAGCTGGTTGAGCTCCTCTGCGGCGCAGATCAGCCCGTCCTCGTTGCGTTCGGAATCCGGCAGCTTCTCGTGCAGCAGGCCTTCGCGCACGCCGAAGGTCGAGAACACGATGGTTTTCGGCTTCGCCACTCGAATGATGTGCTCGAGCACCAGTGCCGCATAGGTGAGGAGCGGGCGGCGTGCATCAGCGACGATCTCGATGTCGGCAAGCATGTCGGCGGCCGCAAGCCGGCGCAGACGCCGCGAGAAGTCGAGCGCCTCGGCCGCCGGAATCGAATAGCCGTGCATCACCTGGAGCGGATAGCCGCTCTGGATGATGTGGATGCGCGCGAGCGCGCGCCAGGTGCCGCCGACCGCGTAGAAGGTGCGGCCGCTGCCCGCGGAAAGCTGCGGCACCTCGTCGAGCGCATCGCGCACGATGCGGTCGGCGCGCTTGAGCGATTTGTGCGCGAGGTCCTGGAGCGCGAGGCCACCGAGCGGCAGCGTCACGCCGCTGCGCACGCTGTTTCCGCGCACGTCGATCAGCTCGAGCGAGCCGCCGCCGAGATCGCCGACGATGCCGTCGGGATGATGGATGCCGGAGATCACGCCGAGCGCCGACAGCCGCGCTTCGCGCTGGCCCGACAGGATCTCGATCTTCACGGCGCAGATGCGCTCGGCCTTCGCGATGAAGTCGGGGCCGTTGGAGGCATCGCGGCAGGCGGCGGTCGCAATCGCGAACACGCGCCCGACCTGCATCACGCGGCACAGCGCGCGAAAACGCTTGAGGGAGGTCAGCGCCTTGTCGACGGCGTCGGGCGCGAGCAGGCCCGTGCTCTGCACCTCGCGTCCGAGGCCGCACAGCGTCTTCTCGTTGAAGATCGGAATGAGACTGCGCGCGAGCGCCTCGTAGACGACGAGGCGGACCGAGTTGGAACCGATGTCGATGACTGCGACGCTCGCGCCGCGCTTGCGCGGCTGCTTCACGTCGAGAATCCGGGATCAGGATTGGTGACGTTCGTTCCGGCGCGTGAGACGGCGCGGCGAGGATTCTTTGAGCGACTTTCCACGGCCAGACAGACTCGGATTTGTCATGAAGTAGTTGTGGACGTTGAAAGGCTCCTCGCCCTTCGCGGCCTTCATACGCGTTGAGGACCCGTCCGGCAACAATTGCCAACTCTGCTCATTGTCCTTCAGATTCGCGACCATGATCTGTTCGAGAACCTGCTGATGCACCGTGGGATTTTGCAGCGGACACAGCACCTCGACGCGGCGGTCGAGGTTGCGCGGCATCATATCGGCCGAGGAGATATACACAGCCGCTTTCGCACTCGGCAGGCCCTGGCCCATGCCGAAGCAGTAGATTCGGCCGTGTTCCAGGAAGCGTCCGATGATCGACTTGACGCGGATGTTCTCCGACAGGCCGGGAATTCCGGGCCGGAGGCAGCAGATGCCACGCACCACCAACTCGACCTGGACGCCGGCCTGCGAGGCCTCGTAGAGCGCGTCGATGATGTCGGGGTCGACAAGCGCATTCATCTTCATCCAGACCGCGCCGTGCCGCCCGTGCCGTGCATGCGCGGTCTCGCCCTGGATGTGCTCGATGATGCGCTTGCGCAAGGTCAATGGCGACACCGCCATCTTCTCCAGATCGCTCGGCGCGGCATAGCCGGTGATGAAATTGAACACGCGCGCCGCGTCTCGGCCGATGGTCGGATCCGAGGTGAAGTAGGAGAGGTCGGTGTAGATGCGCGCGGTCACCGAGTGATAGTTGCCGGTGCCGGTATGGACGTAGGTCGTGAGGCTGCCGCCCTCGCGGCGCACCACCATCGAGAGTTTCGCATGCGTCTTCAGTTCGAGGAAGCCGTAGACGACTTGCACGCCGGCGCGTTCGAGATCGCGTGCCCAGCGGATGTTGGCCTCTTCGTCGAATCGCGCCTTCAGCTCGATCAGCGCGGTGACCGACTTGCCGGCCTCGGCGGCCTCGGCCAGTGCACGCACGATCGGTGAGTTCTGCGAGGTGCGGTAGAGCGTCTGCTTGATCGCGACAACATCTGGGTCGCGCGCGGCCTGCTGCAGGAACTGCACCACCACGTCGAAGGATTCGTAGGGGTGATGGACGATGAGGTCCTTCTGCCGGATCGCAGCGAAGATGTCGCCGGCATGCTCGCGCACCCGCTCGGGATGGCGCGGCACGTAAGGGGTGAATTCGAGGTCGGGACGGTCGATGCGGGTGAGCTGCGAAAGCTCGTTCATGGCGAGCACGCCGTCGACCAGGAACACCTCGTCATCGGCGGCCGACAATGCGTGCTGCACGAAGCTCCGCAATTCCTCGGGCATTTTGGCGTCGATCTCGAGCCGGATTACCGAGCCGCGGCGGCGACGCTTCAGCGCGGTCTCGAACAGGCGGACCAGGTCTTCCGCCTCTTCCTCGATTTCGAGCTCGGAGTCGCGGATGATTCGGAAGGCGCCCTGGCCGTGCAGATTGTATCCGGGGAAGAGGCGGTTGATGAACAGGGCGGTCGCCTGTTCCAGCGAAATCAGCCGGACGGCCTTGCCCTCGGCTGGCAGGCGGATGAAGCGATCGATCTTGCCGGGCATGCGGATCAGCGCGTTCATCTGCTTGCCGTCGGCGGCGCGCGTGAGCTGGAGCGCGATGGTGAAGCCGAGGCTTGGAATGAACGGGAAGGGGTGGGCCGGATCGATTGCGAGCGGCGTCAGCAGCGGGAACACGTTGTTGAGGAAGTAGTCCTCGATCCAGGTCCGCTCCGCCTTGGTGACGTCCTTGCCCTCAACCAGCACGATGCCGACATCTGCGAGCGTGCCGCGCAGGTCGCGCCAGATCGCCTGCTGGTCGGAGGCAAGCTCGGAGACGGTGCGGTTGATCAGCGCGAGCTGCTCCGACGGCGTCAGGCCATCGGGGGCGCGCTCGGCGATGCCCTCGCGCACCTGGGCCTTGATGCCGGCCACGCGGACCATGAAGAACTCGTCGAGGTTATTCGCTGAAATCGACAGGAATCGTACCCGCTCCAGCATGGGGTGGCTGGGATTGACCGATTCCTCCAGGACGCGGCGATTGAAATGCAGCCAGGACAGCTCGCGGTTGATGAATCGCTCGGGGCTGGAAGCGATCGCCGGCAGGCCCTCGGTTTCCGGAGCTTTTTCTTTGATTTCAAGGGCTTGCGCAGAGTCCATGAGAAGTCGATCCATCCAGTTCACCCCAATTTGCGACTTACGCGCAAAACCGGCGGGAGCATGTGTTAGAGCGATGACGTTTCGATGACATTGATGTTCCGCCGCTCCGCCGCGTCAAGCGGCCTCGGAGGCGAGCGGGGTCCGGTCAGGCATCCCGAAGCAGCTCGGCGGCCAGCGCCCGGGTGACGGGGCGCCCAAGCCGCAGGGCCTCGCTGTCGAGCAATTCCACAGCCCGCCGGGCGGCGGCCGAGGACCGCTCCAGGCGGGTGGCGAGGTAGCTGACCACGCTCTCATCCACCGTGAGCTGGCGGTCGGCGCAGAATTTGACGATCAGGCCACGGAAAAGCTGGTCGTCGGGCGGCAGCAGCGCGACCGCCGGCACGGCACGCAGGCGCGAGCGCAGGTCGCGAAGCTCGATCTCGAGCGATGCCGGGACCTCGCGCCCGGTGAAGAGGACGTAGGCGCCATCCTCACGGGCGAGGTTCATCAGGTGGAAGAGCGCGCGCTCGTCAAATTCTTTCGCCTTGAGATCCTCGACCACCAGCGCCCCGGTGGCGAGCGCGCCCGGGACCGCTGCGGCGGTCAGGGCATTGGCCGTGGTCGAGCGGGCGCCAGCCTCCTCGGCCCAGATCGCCGCGAGGTGGCTCTTGCCGCTGCCTTCGGGGCCGGCCAGCCACATGATCCGGTTCGGCCATTCCGGCCAGGCGTCGATCAGGCCGAGGCCGGCCACGTTGGCGGGGCCCTCGAGGAAATTGTCCCGACTGAGGCTTTCCGCATGCGGAAGCGAAAACGCCAATTGTCGGGGATGAACGCGGCCTGCCACGCTTGCCTTGCTCCATGCCGGCGCGCCGGCCTCGTTGGAAAAGATTCGACTTGATCGAGCGGGAGTTGGCCTTTTGCGGGGCCGCATCCCAACTCATTTGGCCTCGATCGTGCTCATGTGCCGCAGCCACTCGACGAGATAGAGCGACACGGACGAGAGCGTGAAGACCGTGACGAGGCCCATCAGGATCATATCATAGGGGGCCGGCTTGAAGCCGAAGGCAAGCGCGGCCAGCACCAAGGCCGCGAACGCCACTTGGGCCACAGTGTTGAGCTTGGACACCTTCGAGGGCTTCATCTCGACCGGCCGGTCGAACAGCCAGGATACGATCACGGCGGCGACGATCATGATGTCGCGCGAGACCACGAGGATGACGATCCAGCGCGGAATCGCCCCCCAGATGCCGAGCGCCATGTAGATCGAGACCAGCAGCGCCTTGTCGGCGAGCGGATCGAGCAGGGCGCCGAGCTCGCTCGTCATGTTGAAGCGCTTGGCCAGGAAGCCGTCGACGGCGTCGCTGATACCGGCGATCAGGAAGACCGCGAACGCCACCTCCATTTGGCTCGACACGATGGCCCAGACGATGATCGGGACCAGCATGATGCGGCCCAGGGTAATGATGTTCGGAATACTCACGCGGCGCTTCCCGGCACCCGGATTGACCTCAGATCCGGCCCCCTCGGAGGCTGAACCGGTTGATATCTACATAGTATAGGGCGGGGCGCCATGCGAGCCATTGCGCGTCCCCGGAATTCGACGTAACCAGCCGCAAACCCACTGGAAATCGGGCATGACCGACCGCAAAAACGGCCTCACTTACGCCGATTCAGGCGTCAATATCGACGCCGGCAACCGCCTCGTCGACCTGATCAAGCCGATGGTGCGCGCCACCGCACGGCCGGGCGCCGACGCCGAGATCGGCGGTTTCGGCGGCCTGTTCGACCTCAAGGCGGCCGGTTTCAAGGACCCCGTGCTGGTTGCCGCGACCGACGGCGTCGGCACCAAGGTCAAGATCGCGATCGAGACCGGCCTGCATGGCGGCATCGGCATCGACCTCGTCGCCATGAGCGTTAACGACCTCGTGGTCCAGGGCGCCGAGCCACTGTTCTTCCTGGACTATTTTGCCTGCGGCAAGCTCGATCCCGAGGCTACCGCCGCGATCGTCGCCGGCGTTGCGGAGGGCTGCCGCGAATCCGGCTGCGCCCTGATCGGCGGCGAAACGGCCGAGATGCCCGGCCTCTACAAGGACGGCGACTACGATCTCGGCGGCTTTGCCGTCGGCGCCGCCGAGCGCGGCACGCTGCTGCCGCGCAAGGACATCGCGGCGGGCGACGCCGTGATCGGGCTCGCCTCGTCGGGCGTGCACTCCAACGGCTTCTCGCTGGTGCGCAAGATCGTGGAACAATCCGGTCTCGGCTTCGAGGCGCAAGCGCCTTTCGCGCCGGTGATGACGCTGGGCGGCGCGCTGCTGACGCCGACGCGGCTCTACGTCAAATCCTGCCTGCGCGCGATCCGCGAGACTGGCGCGGTGAAGGGGCTCGCCCACATCACCGGCGGCGGTTTCACCGACAACATTCCGCGGGTGCTGCCGAAGCACCTCGGCGTCGGCATCGACCTTGCACAGCTGCCGGTGCTGCCGGTGTTCAAATGGCTGGCCGCGCAGGCCGGCATCGCCGAGCTGGAAATGCTGCGCACCTTCAATTGCGGCATCGGCATGATCGCGATCATCGAGCCTGACCAAGTCGACAAGGTGGTCAAGGTCTTGACCGATGCCGGCGAGACCGTGGCGCAGCTCGGCACCGTGATCCCGGCCGAAGGCGAGCATCGCGTCGTCTATAACGGCCACCTCGACCTGGCGCTGTGATGAAGCGCCGCGTCGCCATCCTGATCTCTGGCCGCGGCTCCAACATGGCTGCGCTGATCAAGGCAGCGGCTGCCGCGGATTTTCCGGCAGAGATTTCGCTGGTCATCTCGAACAAGGCCGATGCACTCGGGCTCGAACGGGCCAGGGCGAGCGGCGTGACAACTGAGGTGATCGAGAGCAAGCCGTTCGGCAAGGACCGCGCAGGTTTCGAGAAGGTGCTGCAGGCCGCGCTGGACCGGCACGGCATCGAGCTGATTTGTCTGGGCGGCTTCATGCGCCTGTTCACGGCGGAGTTCACCAAGGCCTGGTACGGACGGATGCTCAACATCCATCCCTCGCTGCTGCCGTCCTTTCCGGGCCTCGACCCGCACGGCCAGGCCTTGCGTGCCGGCGTCAAGCTGTCCGGTGCGACGGTGCACTTCGTGATCCCTGAGACCGATGCCGGCCCGATCGTGATGCAAGGCGCCGTGCCCGTCAGCGACAACGATACGTCGGACACGCTCTCGGAGCGCATCCTCGAAGTCGAGCACCGCATCTATCCCGAGGCGCTGCGGCTGCTCGCGGCCGGCAAGGTCCGGATCGAGGGCGAGGTGTGCAGGACGGCGGGCAGCGGGCCGTCGGAGAATTTTTTGGTTTCGCCGGTGGTGAGCTGAAGCGACGTTGCTTTTGACTTCCCAAACAAAATCCCCCGGCAGAGCCGGGGGCAACGTCATGATCTCTCGCGCGTAGCTTTGAGAGAAATCAGGAGACCTTGAGGTTCTCCGCGGATGATTTGCCGCGGTTCTCCACGAGGTCGTATTCAACCACCTGGTTCTCGTTGAGGGTCGAGAGTCCGGCGCGCTCGACGGCGGAGATGTGGACGAACACGTCCTTGTCGCCGCCGTTCGGCTTGATGAACCCATAGCCCTTGGTCGGGTTGAACCATTTGACGGTGCCCTTTTGCGGCATCGCTAGTCTCCTCCACTAGATAGAAAAAAGACGCGGCCGCTTTTTCGCGTGCCACGCCACAAACGGGCTTCCGGAAGTCTGTTCGAGTCTTGAGTCTTAATGTCGCGAAACGCACAGCCGAGCGGCCAATTCCGATTGTGGCTAATATTGCAACATGAAAAGCGCGCGTTAGCAAGCAGGGCGCGAATTTCAAGATCGCACCGGACGCGCCCAAGTGCAATTTTCGACCTGTGGCCGGGGAACCACAATCAGGAGCAATCCCCCTCGTCGGGAGGCGTCAGCTGGTTGACCCTCCGTAACAGTTCGGCGCAAATCACCTCATGCGTGCGCCGCTCCTGTTGCATTTTTGCGCGCCGCCATTTGCTTTGGGATTTGTCGTCATGCGCTGCACCGTGCAGCCACCAGGAACACGGCAGACGATCGGGCTGAACCGCGTCCGCCGCGTCGCGGCTGCGATCGCCACGACCTTTGCCCTTATGACGTTTGCGTTCATCGTGACGGTGTCGGCGGCGACGCCCGTCCTCGCGCAAAGTCCGACGCCGACGCCCACGCCGACCCCGACACCCACGCCGTCTCCGACCCCGGTCCCGATGCCGACCTCGACCAACTACGACCAGTCGGCCGGCAACAGCACGCTCAATCTCGGCTCAGGTTTCCTGGAGCGCCTCGGCAACCAGGCATCAAGCGGCATCAACCGGGCATCCCGGACCAATCCCGGCGGCGGCGGCGCATCGGCGAGCACCGAAGATCCGCGCTACCGCACCTGGTTCGAGGGCTATGGCATCTCGGTCCGCACCGATGCGCAAGGAGACTTCCTCGGCGACAAGCGCAAGACCTTTGGCGGCGTCGCCGGCATCGGCGCGCGGCTCGCACCCGGCGTCAATATCGGCATTTCGGTCGACCAGAGCCACACCGACATCGACGTGCCGCTGGCGCTCCAGTCGGCGACACTCGACCTGACGCAAATCGGCCTCAACGGCTCCATCGACAAGGGGCCCTGGACTTGGGCCTTTGCGGTGGTGCACGGATTCGGCAAGGTCCGTTCCAGCCGCGACACCGGCTTCGGCGTTGCGAACGCGGGCTATCGCGCCGCGGTCGACGGTGCGCTGACCGAGATCAGCTATTACTGGACCAAGGACCAGATGCGCATCGTGCCCAAGGGCGCGCTGGAATATGTGCGCGCCACCAGCGCGGCGTTCCAGGAGGCCGGCGGCCTTGATCCGCTCAACGTCGGCGCGACGGCGCTGTCGCGCGCGCGCGTCATGATCGGGGCCGAGATCGGCCGCTACTTCATCATCGACCAGAAAATCCTCGACCTGTCCGCCTACGGCAAGTTCGTCGACAATTTCCACCAGGACCTCGGATCGGTCCAGGTCAGCCTGGGGACCCAGAGCATCGTCGTCCCCGGCATCGGCGAGAGCCGCTACGGCATGGATGCCGGCGCCTCGGCCTCGCTCAGCCTGACCAGCGTCGCGCGGCTCTACGTCAATTACGACGGCAAGTTCCGCAACGAGCTCACCTCGCACCAGGGCACGGTCGGCTTCGAATACAAATGGTGAGCTGAAACTTACGCCGGCGTTGCCGCGGCATAGCCCGTCAGCCCAAAACCCTCGCGCGCGGCCGTCATCATCGGCACCAGCGCGTTCGGATGGATGAACTCGTCGCGGAAGCAGGGATAGGTCTTGGGATCGAAGATCTTCTTCAGCCAGTCGACCACGATCTTGTGCCGCTCGGAGGTGCGGAACTCCTTGTGATAGGTGAGCCAGAGATCGGCGTGGTGGCTGACGCCAAGATCGACGGCAACGAGCGGCGCACCGAGCGCGATCGACACCGTCGGCAGGAAGCCGATGCCGGCGCCGCGCTCGACGGCATAGAGCACGCCGACCGAGGAGTTGGTCTTGATCCCGACGACGCCTTCCAGCGACTTCAGCCCGAGCACGCGGGCGTAGGCGCCGTCATCGACTTGCGGCGCGCTCTGCTTGATGATGCGGTGGTTCTTGAGTTCGGCGAGCGTTGCCGGCACGCCGTAGAGGTCCTCGTACTCCTTGGAGACGAACGGATAGATGTGCAGCCGGCCCAGCTTGGCGACGATCAGATCCGGATTGGTCGGTGGCTCGAGCTGGATCGCGATGTCGGATTCAAGCCGCGCGACGTCGGCCTGCTCCATCGCGCAGCGCAGATCGACCGTGATCCTGCGATAGGTCTTCTGGAAATCGATCAACCGCGGCAGGATCCAGAAATTGCCGGGTCCTTCCGTCACCGCGACGCGCACGGTGCCAGCGGTGTCGTTCGACGAACGCGCGGCGCGACGGAAGACGTTGAAGGCGTGACGCTCCATATGCGCGACGTCGGCGATCATCGCGGTGCCTTCGTCGCTGAGCGTGAGTCCGCTCTGGTCGCGCAGGAACAGCTTGCAGCCGATGCTCTCTTCGAGCCGGTCGATCCGGCGCATCAAGGTGGTGGACGTGAGGCCGAGCTCTTCGGCCGCGTTGCGAAAACTTTTATATTTTGCGCACGCTAAAAACAGCTTCAAATCGTCCCAGGACGCACCCAGGACTTCTTCACGGTGCTGCATCATCGCAGCACCCCGGTGCAATAACTGCTGCATACTCTTGGTCCCCAACCGCTAAGCTCGTCCTCATAGCGGGGTACGAAAGTCGCAAACGATAGAGGGGCGATCTCGGTATGGAAAGAGGCTCGTTTGCCGCAAGGCATGATTTCGACGCGCTGCCGCTGAGCCCGGACGTGGACGTCCGTTGCGCGCAATTTTCCGAAATCGCCGCGCTTTCGGAAATGGCGCATCGCCTGGTGCCGGGCGTGCAGATCGGTTCAGCAGAGCTTGCAAGATATTTCACCTTCGATCCTCAGAGCATCCTGACTTTCAGCCGGAAGGGCCGTCTGCTCGGCGGCATGGCCTTCCTGTTCCTCAATGATCGCGGGCACGATGCGCTGCTGCTCGACGAGATCTGCCTCACCGCGCCCGAGACGCGCTATCTCGCGTCCGCGAAAGACGACGTCGCGGCCATCTACATCTGGGCGATCGCGACGACGGGGCGCGGTATCGCCGGTCTCGGCAAGGCCGCGGCTCATCTGCGACAGCTAAGGTTTCGCGGTGCCGATTGCTATGCGCAGCCATCAACCGTGGCCGGACGCGACATCATGAAGGCGACCGGCTTTGTGCCTGTCCCAAGCTTCCAACCCGACCTCTGGTGCTACGAGCGTCCCTGGCATCGCCAGCCGATGCGCATGCCGGGTGCGATCATCCAAGCAAGGAGTTTTGCAGATGCACGGTACTAGAATTCCTCTCGCCAAGCCCGACTCCCGCGCCATCACCATCCGCCTTGCGCGCGATCCCAGCGATCTGATGTTGGTCACCGCGATCCGCTCTGCGGTCTATCTCGCCGAGCAGGATTGTCCGTTCGAGGAGGAGTTCGACGGCAACGACATGGTGGCCGCGCATTTCATCGGCTTCGTCGGCAACGAGCCCGCGGGCTGCCTGCGGGTGCGCTTCTTCGGCGATTTCGCCAAGGTGGAGCGGCTTGCGGTGCGTCACCAGTACCGGCGCTCGCGCGTCTCGTTCAAGCTGGTGCAGGCAAGCGTCGACTATGTGAAGCGCAAGGGCTTTCGCAAGATCTACGGCCAGGCGCAGGACCGGCTGGTCGATTTCTGGGCGCATTTCGGCGCCAAGCCGCTCGGCCACAACCGCAAGATCACCTTCTCGGATTTCTCCTACACGGAGATGCTGCTGGAGATCGAGCCGGGGCCGGACGCCATCACGCTGGACAGCGATCCCTATGTGATCATCCGGCCCGAAGGCGATTGGGACCGGCCGGGCGTGCTGGATGCCTCGGCGGGGCGGGCGGTGACTTCGCCGCTGCGGGATCTCGCGCTCGCCGACCGTTGAAACAGGTGCAGCTGCGCGCAAGACAATGCCGGTTTCCATCCACGATGATCCGCCGATCCTGATCTGCGCGGACCTCCAGGTCGAATATCTGACCCCTGGGCGCCGCCACGTCATCCTCGACGGCGATGCCGCCACCGAGCGCTGCCTGGAACTGCTGACGCTGTGGCGCAGCAATCTCTGGCCGGTGATGCATTTGAAGCGCATCGCGCAGGCCGCCTGGTTCAATCCGGCATCCAGGCTGACCGATTGGATCGCGGAGGCGAAGCCGCGTCCGGGAGAAATGACGTTCGAGCATCCGCTGCCCTCGGCCTACAGCTCGTCGCGGTTTGTGGACTACATGTCCAATATCCACAATGTGCGCTGCGTGCTGGCCGGATTTTCCCTCGACGAGACCATCCTGGCCACCGCCGTGGACGGGTTTCACCGCAGCCATCGCTACGAGGTGGTCGCCGACGCCGTGGCCTGCCGGCAGCCATGCACCGGCGATGCCGCCGCCTACAAGCGTGCAGTAGTGAATGTCATCGGGAATTTTGCTACGATCCATTCCAGCGCCGAACTGATCAGAACCAGCGGCGCCGTTGCGGTGTAGGCGGCCGCGATCGGCGGGTGGGGGTCGAAACATTGTCACGGGGAGAACAGCTCAAGGAGCTGGCAAGCGATTTGTCGCGTGCCGTCGAGACGGCGCGCCGCGTTGGCTTGCCCACGACGGTCTATCTGCTCTCGATGGCGCTCGTTGAGGTGAGGGAGGCCGCCGCCGCTGACGATGGGGATGACGACGACGCGGCTTGAGAGCTGCCCGATCCCCGATATGCGGCTTTGTGCAACGCTGCTGAGCGCTTGCTGCCGACGAATTGGCGTTGCAAGCTTTGTCTCATCGCAATAGCCAAGTGGCTTGATCATCAAGTGATGACGCTGGCTGTGCCGGCGACGTCACGACTTTAGGGATCCCTGCAAATGTCCATGCTGCCCAATTCGCCAGAGGCCCGGGATGTGGCCTATCAGCTCCATCCCTACACCAACGCGCGCACCCATCAGCAGGCCGGTCCCCTCGTGATCGAGCGCGGCGAGGGTCCCTACGTGTTCGATGCCGCGGGCAAGCGCTATTTCGAGGCGATGGCAGGCTTGTGGAGCGTCGGGCTCGGCTTCAACGAGAAGCGTCTCGTCGATGCCGCACACAAGCAGATGCAGGCGCTGCCGTTCTATCATACATTCTCGGCCAAATCGCACGGGCCCTCGATCGACCTCGCCGAGAAGCTGGTCGCACTCGCGCCGGTGCCGATGAGCAAGGTGTTCTTCACCAATTCCGGCTCGGAAGCGAACGATACCGTCCTGAAGCTGATCGCCTATCGCTCCAACGCGCTTGGCCAGCCTCAGCGCAAGAAGGTGATCAGCCGCCTGCGCGCCTATCACGGCGTCACCATCGCCTCGGCCAGCCTCACGGGCCTGCCGAACAATCACCGCTCGTTCGACCTGCCGCTGCCGAACATCCTGCACACGGGCTCGCCGCATTTCTACAAGGACTGCGCGCCGGGCGAGAGCGAGGAGGCGTTCGCGACGCGCCGGGCCGAGGAGCTCGACGCGCTGATCCAGAAGGAGGGCCCGGATACGATCGCGGCCTTCTTCGGCGAGCCGGTGATGGGGGCGGGCGGCGTCATCGTTCCGCCGGCGACCTATTGGGACAAGATCCAGAAGGTCTTGAAGAAGTACGACATTCTGCTGGTCGCCGACGAGGTGATCTGCGGCTTCGGCCGTACCGGCAAGATGTTCGGCTGCGAGACCTATGGCATCAAGCCGGACGCGATGGTGGTCTCCAAGCAGATCACCTCGAGCTATTTCCCGCTGTCGGCGATCATGCTGAACGACCGCATGTTCGAGCCGATCGCTGACGAGAGCAACAAGATCGGTGTGCTCGGCCACGGCTTCACCGCGGGCGGCCATCCCGTCGGCTCGGCGATTGCGCTGGAGAATTTGAAGATCATCGAGGAGCGCGGTCTGGTCGCGCATGCCGCCGAACTGGGGAGCTACATGCAGGGCAAGCTGCGCGAGCTCGCCAGCCATACGCTGGTCGGCGAGGTCCGCGGCGTCGGCATGATCGCCGCCCTCGAGCTCGTGCTCGACAAGGGGCGCAAGACGGCAGCCGCTACGCCCGGCGCTGTCGGCGGCATCGCAAGCCGCATGCTTCAGGAGCGCGGCGTGATCTCCCGCAACATGCTCGATGCCATCGCCATCTGCCCGCCGCTGATCGCCACCAAGGCCCAGATCGACGAGCTGGTCGCGGCGATCTCAGGTGTGCTGGAGGACATGAATGGGGAGGTGGCGAAGCTGACGCCGGGCTAGGATCGAGTTCAGTGTGGCCGAAGCAGCCAGCCACATCCACCGGTGTCGTCCTGGCGAAAGCCAGGACCCATACCGCGTGATCTATCGATCGGGGTTCGTAGAAGTACCGAATGGCGGATCTTCGCCAAACTCCTCCCAGGGGTAATGGGTCCCGGCCCCCCGTGCGCAATTGCGCACTAGGCCGGGACGACACTGAGGGGAGGGCGCGGGCCTACGCCCGCTGCACCCCGACCACGCGGCCCTTTTCGATCGCGAGCGCCAGCTCGCCGCGCTTGAGCTTCAGCGCGGCATCGCCGAACAGCTCGCGGCGCCAGCCGCGCAGGGCCGGCACGTCGGCCTCGTCACTGGCTGCAATCTCCTCGAGATGGTCGACGGTGGCGATCACCTTGCTGGCGACTGCATGGCGCTCCGCGGTCATGCGCAGCAGCACCTTCAACAGCTCGACGATGGCGGCGCCATTAGAGTTGTTGCGCGGCTTCTCCAGCTTCGGCAGCGTCGAGAAATCCCGCGCCAGCCCGCGCTCGACCGCGGCGACGATGTCCGCGCCCCATTTGGATTTCTCAAACCCTTTCGGCACCGAGCGCAGATGGGCGAGCTTCTCCAGCGTGGTCGGCGCATGCGTTGCGATGTCGCTGATCGCTTCATCGCGCAGCACGCGACCGCGCGGCACGTCGCGGCTCTGCGCCTCCTGCTCGCGCCAGGCCGCGACCTCCATCAGTACCGCGAGGTCCTTCGGCTTGCGCACCCGGGTCTTCAGCCGCTCCCAGGCGCGCTCGGGGTGGAAGTCGTAGGTCCTGGGCGAGGTCAAAACCTCCATCTCGATGGAGACCCATTCGCTGCGGCGGCGCTTCTTCAGGTCGGCGTCAAGCGCTGCGAACACGTCGCGCAGGTGAGTGACGTCTGATACCGCGTAGTGCATCTGCTCCTTGGTGAGCGGCCGGCGCGACCAGTCGGTGAAGCGGTGAGTCTTGTCCGGGCGGTGACCGGTGACCTTCTCGACCAACTGGTCATAGGCGATGCTGTCGCCATAGCCGAGCACCATGGCCGCGACCTGGGTGTCGAACACCGGATGCGGGATGATGCCGGCCTGGTGCCAGATGATCTCGATGTCCTGGCGGGCGGCGTGGAAGACCTTCAGCACGCCTTCGTTGCCCATCAGCTCGAAGAACGGTTTGAGGTCGATGCCCTCTGCCAGGGCGTCGATGACGACGGCTTCCTCGGCGCTGGCCATCTGCACCACGCACAACAGCGGGTAATAGGTGGTTTCGCGCAGAAACTCGGTATCGACGGTTATGACGGGGTGCTTGGCCAGCCGGCTGCAGGCAGCCGCGAGGTCAGCAGTGGTGGTAATCAAATCCATGAACGGCCCATGACGAGATCATCAGCCGTTCTGCCGAAAGTGCAGTGATGTCAAGGGGCTCGATGCGAATTCAAGTCTTGCATTTGGGCCGAAATCGCATTTTTCCGACAAAAATCCTATTCGTAGCGGACCCGCTGCGAGGATTTCCGGGCGCACGGCAGCGCCACCACGAGCACGCACATGGCGACCAGAGCCAGTCCCAGGAACTCGAAAACCAACAGATCCACGGCGAAACCCCTCAGAAACATTGCTAAATTTGTCTGGGGTGCGTTGAGGGTCTGTTAATTCCAATGGTTACCAGCGGCGGGGCCGGGCGAATGGTGGACGGCAGGTTAACGGGCAGCGGCCGTCCAAACGAATTCGGCGGCCCGCATGACGGAGCGCCGAAGTTTGTTTGCGCGGTGAGTTGCCGGCGTTACGGCAGTTTCAGCGACGTCTCCGCGTTGTAGGGCTTGAGCGTCTCGTCGGCGGCCTTCTGGGCGGCGGCGAGGGCATCCTTCGGCTGCTTCTTGCCGTTGAGGACCAGCATCACCTCGTCCTCGAGGTTCTTGCGCACCGGCACGGTCTTGTAGGTCGCGAACCAGGGCTTTGCGACGTCGAGCTGCTCGACGGCGGTCTTGGCGTCCGGGTTCTTGTTCAGGAAGTCGACCATGTCGGGCGTCTTGTAGGCGGCCATGTTAGGCGCGAAATAGCCGGTGGCGCGGCTCCACCAGGCGCTCTTCTCGGGCGAGGTCATCCACTTGATCAGGGTCCAGGCGGCCTTCTGCTTGTCGGCTTCGAGGCCGGCCGGAATGATCAGCGAGGCGCCGCCGATCGGCACCGCGTTGCGGACGTTGCGCGGGATGAAGGCGACCTTGTAGTTGAATTTGGCGTTGTCGCGCACATAGGTGAGCGAGCCCGTGGACAGCATCATCATCGCGGCGTTGCCGGAGATGAAGGAGGTGCTGACGGCAGGTCCAGGCGTAGCGCCGGGCGGATGCACCTTGTGCTTGGCGATGAGGTCGTTCCACCAGGAGAGCGCGCCGAGCATCGAGGGCGTGTCGTAATAGACCTCGCCGCCGAACTCCTCGTTGTAGTAGCGCCCGCCATTGGACATGGTGAGCGTTTCCATCATCCAGCCGCAATAGTCGTAGGCGCAGGGGATCGCAATGCCCCATTGGGTGACCTTGTCGCCCTCGCGCTTGGTGAGCTTCTTGGCCCAGTCGGTGAGCTCGGCCCAGGTCTGCGGCGGCTTGTTCGGATCAAGGCCCGCCTCCTTGGCCTTGTCGGCGTTGATGTAGAGCAGCGGCGTCGAATTGTGGAAGGGCACACCATAGACCGAGCGGTTGATCACCGCGTTGCCCTGCAGCGCCGGGAAGAACTGGCCCAAGAACTTTTCCTTGGTGGTGCCGTCGGCGGCGATCAGAGAATCCAGATTGGTGAGCTCGTTCTCGATCTGCATGTCGAGCAGGAAGTTGGCCGACATGATCACGGCTGACGGCGGCTTGCCGGCCTTGATCGCGGCGCGTGTCTTGATCAGCGTGTCGTCGTAGGAGCCGGTGTAGACGGCGGTTGCCTTGACCTCGGGATGGGTCTCGTTGAACTCCTTGATCAAGGTCCCCATGTCGCGGGCGAGCTTGCCGTCGACGGGGACGGGGAAGAACAAATCGATCTCGGTCGGGCCTTCGCCGGCGAGAGCCGGAAAGGCGAGGGCGCCGGCCATCGTGCCTGCAATGGCAAGGCCGAGCATGAGCCTGCGGGATAACAGCATCGGAAAATCTCCTATTTGATGCCTGAGGTGACGAAAGAGCTGATGAAGCGCTTCTGGAAGATCAGGAAGGTGACGAGCAGCGGTGCGATCACCATCAGCGTGCCCGCGGCGATGGTGCCCCAGGCCTGGGTGCCCTCGGCCGTCTTGGTGAAGACGGAGAGCCCGACCGTGAGCGGCCGCTTGTCCGGCGAGTTGATCACCATCAGCGGCCACAGGAAGTCATTCCAATGGCTGGTCACGGAGATGATGGCGAAGGCCGAAAAGCTCGGCAGCGACAGCGGCACGTAGATGTGGCGGATGCGCTGAAACAGACCCGCGCCGTCGATCAGCGCGGCGTCCTCCAGCTCGGTCGGAATGGCCTCGAACGCTTGCCGCATCAGGAAGGTGCCGAAGGCCGAGGCAAAGAACGGCATCATCACGCCGGTGAGCGTGTCGTAGAGGCCGAGCTGCGCGATCAGGCTCAAATTGGGCACGATCAGCAGCACCGGCACCAGCATCAGCTGCATCAGAAACAGGTAGAAGATCAGCGTCTTGCCGGCGAAGGCGAGCCGCGCGAAGGCAAAGCCCGCCAGCGTGATCGTGACGAACTGCACCAGCAGGATGCCGGTGCAGATGATGGTGGTGTTGAGGGTGTAGCGCGGGAAGTCGCCGATCTCCCAGGCATCCCTGATGTTGTCGAGCGTCGGCTTCAGGCTCGGCATCAGCTCGGCCATGGCATTGATGCCGTCGGAGGCGGGGCGCAGGGTCGCCACGACCATCCACAGGAACGGGATCAGCCAGACGATCGCGAGCAGCACGGTCAGCACGAAGCCGAGCTTTGGCGTGATCTCGCGGCGCGTGGCGAGCGGAGCATCCCTAAACAGACGGTCGATCAGATTCATGGCCCGCCCTCGCGGTTCGCCAGCGTGCGGAACGAAAGCGCGGTGAGGCCCATCAACGCGGCCAGCGTCAGCAGCGTCGCCGCCGAGGCCTTGCCGACGTCGTAATGCTCGACCGCCTGCTGGTAGATGTAGAACAGCACGAGATTGGTCGAGTTGGACGGGCCACCCTGGGTCAGGACGAAGACGTGGTCGACTTGCGTCACCGCATTGAGCGTCGCGATCACGGTGACGAACAGGAAGGTGGGCTTGAGCTCCGGCAGGATGATGTAGCGCAGGCGCTGGAACGGACCGGCGCCATCGAGATGGGCGGCCTCCGTGACGTCCTCCGGCACCGCCTGCAGGCCGGCGAGGAAGAACAGCATGTAATAGCCGGCGTTCTTCCAGATCGTGATCACCATGATCGCTGACAGCGCGATGTCGGGGTCACCCAGCCAGTTCGGCAGCACCGGAAGCAACCGGCCGATGTAGTAGTCGAGCAGGCCGACATTGGGCAGGAAGATGAACAGGAACAGCGCGGATGCTGCCACCATCGGGATCAGCACCGGCAGGAACAGCGCGGCGCGCAGCGCGCTGGTCACCGCGTTGGTGCGCGCGAGCGCCAGCGCGAACAAGAGCGCGAGGCCGATACTCGGGATCGCCGTGCCGACGGCATAGATGAGATTGTTGACGACCGCGCCGGTGAAGGCGGGGTCGGCAAGCACCGCGCTGACATTGTCGAGGCCGACGAAGCGGACGGGCGCTTTCGGCGTCGTGCGCTGATAGAGCGCATCGATGAACACGCGCCCCATCGCGCCATAGGTGAACAGCGCGAGGAAGATCAGCGAGGGCAGCAGCAGCAGATAGGCCGGTAGCGATGCCTTGAAGCCGGCGGCGAAGCGCTTCAGGACGTGCAGGCGCGGTGCCGCCGAGGTCGCGACCGGGAGAGCCGCGGGTTCGGCGAGGCTCATCTCACCGCGCCGCAAACTTGAGCGCATAGTCGCGGCCGTCCATTCCCGCAGGCGGGTCGAAGGGGAAGCGCAGACTGGTGTCGAGGAAGTCGTGGCTGTGCACGACCAGGTTCTCATCGTCGATCAGCACCACGCCATAGGCCGGCGGTTCGTGGCTCGCCAGATGCGGCGCGTTGGCATTGAGCTCGAACCAGACCTGATGGTTGGTGCCGCGTAGCGTCGAGAACGGGATCTTGCCGTAGCTGCCGAAGATCGGCCGGTGCACATGGCCGAAGAAGAGGTGGCGGATGCGGCTGCGATAGGGCGCGATCACCTCGGCGAATTCGCCGCGCTGCTTCAGCGCGATCTCGTCCATCGCGAGCACGCCGACCGGGAAGGGCGGATGATGCATGAAGACGACGAACGGCATGTCAGCGGGCGCTGCGGCCAGCGTGCTTTCGAGCCAGCCGAAGCGCTTGTCGCACATCTCGCCGGCGTGGCTGGTCTCGTCCAGCGTGTCGAGGAAGACGAACAGGCCGTGCTCGGTGGTGCGCGTCCCCTGAACGAAGCCATTCTGATCGCGCGGCGCGGACCGAAGACCGTCGAGGCAGGCCACTCGCTTGTCGTGATTGCCGACCATGGCGATGTAAGGCATCTTCAGCGCGGCCATCGCGTCTGCGAAATTGGCGTATGATTCAGGCTCGCCCCAATGGGTGAGGTCGCCGGTCACGACCGCGAAGGCCGCATCGGACTGATGCTTGTTGATGTCGGCGATGGCGGCATCCAGCCGAGCGCGCGGGTCGAGGCCGTAGAGCTTCAGCCCGGGATTCGCGAGATGCGTGTCGGTGAGGTGGATGAATTTGAAGGGCATGGCGCGCGTGTCAGGTCTCTGGGAGGACGGTCGCCTCCGGCAAGACGGCCCGCCAGCCGGTTAGAGTGAGAGTGTTTCAGTTTGATGACAGTGGTTGCCGACGCGGCAAATTGTTGGGCAGAACGGCGAGTGCGGTCAACGGGGTCGTCTCGCGTTGCGGCATCGAGCCTGTCGCAGTGCGCAGAGTGGGACGAGCGCAGGCAAATCCATCAGCATCGCGAGTGCAGGGATGGTTGAGGCGCCGAGGAAGATGGGTGCGCTGCGCTCTACCCATCCAACGGCATTTCTCACGTCCCGCAGAACGTCTGCAGGTCTGTAGGGTGGATTACGCCTTCGGCTAATCCACCCTACCGCACCGAGTTTGTCGCTACGTCCCACAGAACGTCTGCAGCACCCGTTGATCCGGCAGCGGCGGATCGGCGTAGGCCGCGTATTCCGACTGATCCTGGTACGGCTTGGCCAGCACCTTCACCAATTCCTCGAACGGAGCATAGTCGCCGTCGTTGACGGCGGCCTGGATCACGGCTTCGACGCGATGGTTGCGCGGGATGAAGACCGGGTTGACGGCGTGCATCGCGGCTTTCCGTTCGGCCGCGGTCTGCGGCTCCAGGGCAATGCGCTCGCGCCAGCGCTTGGCCCAGTCGTCGAAAGCCGCGGGATCCATGAACTGCGCGCGGACGTCGGAGGCGCCGGCTTCATCCCCCGCGGCGTCGCCGAGCTTGCGGAAGGTGAGGGTGAAGTCGGCCTGGTTCTTGGCCATGGCATCGAGCAGGTCCTGGATCAGGGCGTCGTCGCTGTCGCGCTCCGTGAACAGGCCGACCTTCTTGCGCAGGCCGGCCTGATAGGCCGCACTGAAGGTCTCGGCGAAGGCGCCGAGAATGTCCTGGGCTTCGGCGACTGCTTTCTCCTGATCGTCGGAGAACAGCGGCAGCAGGCATTCGGCGAGCCGGGTCAGATTCCACAGGCCGATGCGCGGCTGGTTGGCATAGGCGTAGCGGCCCATCTCATCGATCGAGGAGAACACCTGCGCTGGGTTATAGGCATCCATGAAGGCGCAGGGGCCGTAATCGATTGTCTCGCCGGAGATGGACGTGTTGTCGGTGTTCATCACGCCGTGGATGAAGCCGACCAAAAGCCAGCGCGCGACCAGATCGGCCTGGCGCGCGACAACGCTTGCGAGCAGGGCGTGATAGGGCCGCTCGACATGCAGCAGCTCGGGATAATGGCGGGTGATCACGTGGTCGGCGAGCCGGCGGATCGCCTCGGTGTCGCGGCGGACGGCAAAGAACTGGAAAGTGCCGACGCGGATATGGCTGGAGGCGATGCGCGTCAGCACCGCGCCAGGCAGGGCGGTCTCGCGGATGACGTGCTCGCCGGTGACGACGGCGGCGAGCGAGCGCGTGGTTGGGATGCCCAGCGCATACATGGCTTCGCTGACGATGTATTCGCGCAGCACCGGCCCGAGCGCGGCGCGGCCGTCGCCGCGGCGGGAGAACGGGGTGGGACCAGATCCCTTGAGCTGGATGTCGCGGCGGACGCCATCCCTGTCGATGACCTCGCCGAGCAGGATGGCGCGGCCGTCGCCGAGCTGGGGCACGAATTGCCCGAACTGGTGGCCGGCATAGGCCATGGCGATGGGATCGGCGCCGGCCGGAACCGTCTTGCCGGCCAGGATCTCGGCGCCTTCGGGGGTCTCCAGAAGGTCCGGATCGAGCCCGAGCTGGACCGCCAGCGGCCGGTTCAGCTTGATCAGCCGGGGCGCCGCCACAGGGGTCGGCGCGACGCGGGCGAAGAAGCTGTCCGGCAGCGCCGAATAGGAGTTCTGGAAGGGGAAATGGACCGTCATGGCCTCAAGATAGGGCTGGAACGCGTGATGGCAAAGGCTCGGCCCTTGAAAATGGGCGCATCTGGCCCAAAACAGCGCGTTCCCTTGGTTGCCGCCTTGGGCCTCGTCGGGTAAACCCTGCCGCAACTTCGGACCGGCCGTTACAGGCCGTCCGATTCGCTTCCTCCGACTTTGATTTTGGGACGACCATGCATCGCTACCGGTCACATACATGCGGCGCGCTCCGCGAGAGCAACATCGGCGAGACGGTTCGCCTCTCGGGCTGGGTCCATCGCGTTCGCGACCATGGCGGCGTGCTGTTCATCGATCTGCGCGACCATTACGGCCTGACCCAGTGCGTGGTCGACCCGGACTCGCCGGCTTTCTCGCTGGCCGAGAAGCTGCGCTCGGAATTCGTGGTGCGGATGGACGGCAAGGCCCGGCGTCGCCCCGAAGGCACCGACAATGACGATCTGCCGACCGGCAAGGTCGAGGTCTACATCAGCGAGATCGAGGTGCTGGGCCCGGCCGGCGACCTGCCGCTGCCGGTGTTCGGCGACCAGGAATATCCCGAGGACATCCGCCTGAAGTATCGCTTTCTCGACCTGCGCCGCGAGAAGCTGCACCAGAACATCATGACCCGCGTCGCGATCATCAAGTCGATGCGCCGCCGCATGGAAGAGCAGGGCTTCTTCGAGTTCAACACCCCGATCCTGACCGCGTCGTCGCCGGAAGGCGCGCGCGACTTCCTGGTGCCCTCGCGCATCCATCCCGGCAAGTTCTACGCGCTGCCGCAGGCACCGCAGCAGTACAAGCAGCTGCTGATGATGTCGGGCTTCGATCGCTACTTCCAGATCGCGCCGTGCTTCCGCGACGAGGATCCGCGCGCTGACCGTCTGCCCGGCGAGTTCTATCAGCTCGACGTCGAGATGAGCTTTGTCACGCAGGAAGACGTCTTCGCGGCGATGGAGCCTGTCATCACCGGCGTGTTCGAGGAGTTCGCGAGAGGAAAGCCGGTGACGAAGGGCTGGCGCCGGATTCCCTTCGCCGAGGCACTGCGCAAATACGGCAGCGACAAGCCGGACCTGCGCAATCCCATCGAGATGCAGGACGTCTCCGAGCATTTCCGCGGCTCCGGTTTCAAGGTGTTCGCGCGCATGCTCGAAGACCCCAAGAACCAGGTCTGGGCGATCCCGGCGCCGGGCGGCGGCAGCCGCGCCTTTTGCGACCGCATGAACTCGTGGGCGCAAGGAGAGGGCCAGCCCGGCCTCGGCTACATCATGTGGCGTGAGGGCGGCGAGGGTGCCGGTCCGCTCGCGAACAACATCGGGCCTGAGCGCACTGCCGCGATCCGCGCGCAGCTCGGCGTGAAGGAGGGCGATGCCGCCTTCTTCGTCGCCGGCGATCCCGACAAGTTCTGGAAGTTCTCCGGTTTGGCCCGCAACAAGGTCGGCGAGGAGTTGAACCTCACCGACAAGGAGCGGTTCGAGCTCGCCTGGGTCGTCGACTTCCCGATGTACGAGTACAACGAGGACGACAAGAAGGTCGACTTCTCGCACAACCCGTTCTCGATGCCGCAGGGCGGCCTCGAGGCGCTAAAGGAACAGGATCCGCTGACCATCAAGGCGTTCCAGTACGACATCACCTGCAACGGCTACGAGATCGCCTCGGGCGGCATCCGCAACCACGTGCCGGAAGCGATGGTGAAGGCGTTCGAGATCGCCGGCTATGGTGAGCAGGAAGTGGTCGACCGCTTCGGCGGCATGTACCGCGCCTTCCAGTACGGCGCCCCGCCGCATGGCGGCATGGCCGCGGGTGTCGACCGCATCGTGATGCTGCTGTGCGGCACCACGAATTTGCGCGAGATCTCGCTGTTCCCGATGAACCAGCAGGCCATGGACCTCCTGATGGGCGCGCCATCGGAAGCCACCACCAAGCAGCTCCGCGAGCTGCACGTGCGGGTGAACCTGCCGCAGAAGTGAGTGGCTATTCGCCTCTCCCCGCACGCGTGGAGAGGCCGCGTCACATCGAAGATGCGAGGCGGGTGAGAGGGTACTCTCCGCGATTCGGTCTGCTGATCTTGGGTCCGCTCTCTCCACCCGTCATTGCGAGCGAAGCGAAGCAATCCAGAATCTTTCCGCGGAGGCAGCCTGGATTGCTTCGCTTCGCTCGCAATGACGGGAAGGGATTTTCGCCAGGTCAGCTGTCATCTCATTCGCAGCGATAAGCCCTACAACCCTGTCGACGCCTCGATCCTGAACTGCGCCAGCGCGCTCTCCGGATCGCTTTGCGAGAGCTGCATCAATTGCATCAGCGGCACCTTGGCGCGGGGCGTCAGCTTGACGGTCAGCGTCTGCCCGGATGTCTCGACGAAGCCGGCGAGCGCATCGACCGCCATTCTAACGTCGGCATTGGACGCCGCGATCTTCTCGCCTTGCGCCCTGATCATCTCGACGATGGCGCGGCGCGCGGCGTCGCGGCTGACATTCTGCATGCGTGAGAACTGCGCGACGACGAGATCGACGACGCCGCTGTCGCGCAGCGAGAGTTCGAACGCACCGGCCTCCACCTGCGCCGCCTGACCCATCGCCTGCGCCGGATCAGTCGTGAAGAGGCCGGGAGCGATCGCGATGTCCTCGATCGTCACCGTGCGAGTGGGCAGATCGAAATCAATCTTGCCATGGCTCGCCTTGCCGCCGCTCGAACGGATCATTTCGAACGCGGCCTCGACCTCGGCGGTGGCGCGATGCTTGGCGTAGAGGTTGAAGCCGAACCATCCGCCCGCTCCGAGCACGGCTGCCGCGATCAGGCCGATCAGGATTCGCTTCATTCCCTTGCTGCAGTTGCTCGTTTTGCACCGTGCAACCTGGCATATTCGCGAAACGCCGGGCGGTCCAGGGAAAGCTATGGTTTTCAAGTATTTGACCACGCGTCCTGTTGATGGGGTCGCAATCGGATGTTGCCACCGGGGCGGCTGCTGTGCTTCATCCCGTTTCCACGGCCCGGAAATACCGTCCGCTCGGGCGGCCGCTCCGGTTCAGACATTTTGAGGCCGGTAACGCGAGGCGAGACACCGCATGTCGTCCTATTCTGATGATCTCCACCAGGCGGCGCTCGCCTATCACCGTCTGCCGCGGCCCGGAAAGCTGGAGATCCAGGCAAGCAAGCCGCTTGCCAACCAGCGCGACCTCGCGCTGGCCTATTCGCCGGGCGTCGCGGCCGCCTGCACCGAAATCGCCAAGAATCCCGCCGAGGCCGCCTCGCTCACCACCCGCGCCAATCTGGTCGCCGTGATCTCGAACGGCACCGCCGTGCTCGGCCTCGGCAATATCGGCCCGCTGGCCTCCAAGCCGGTGATGGAGGGTAAGGCGGTCCTGTTCAAGAAATTCGCCGGCATCGACGTGTTCGACATCGAGATCGCCGCCGACACCATCGACCGCGTGGTCGAAACCGTGGCGGCGCTCGAGCCGACCTTTGGCGGCATCAATCTGGAAGACATCCGTGGACCGGAGTGCTTCGAGATCGAGGCGCGCTTGAAGGAGCGCATGAAGATCCCGGTCTTCCACGACGACCAGCACGGCACCGCCATCATCGTCGCCGCCGCCATCACCAACGGCCTCAGGCTCAACGGCAAGAAACTGTCCGACGTCAAGATCGTGGCGTCGGGGGCAGGGGCCGCGGCACTTGCGACGCTGAACCTGCTGGTGTCGATGGGCGCGCAGCGCAAGAACATCTGGGTTTGCGACATCGACGGCCTCGTGCACGAGGGCCGCAACACCTCCATGGACCGCTGGAAGGCGGTCTACGCGCAGAAGACCGACAAGCGCACGCTCGCCGACGTCATCGGCGACGCCGACATCTTCATCGGCCTGTCCGCGCCCGGCGTGCTCAAGCCTGAGATGGCCAAGGCGATGGCCGACAAGCCGCTGATCATGGCGCTCGCCAATCCCATACCGGAGATCATGCCGGAGGATGCGCGCAAGGTGCGCCCCGACGCAATGATCTGCACCGGCCGCTCCGACTATCCGAACCAGGTCAACAACGTCCTGTGCTTCCCCTTCATCTTCCGTGGCGCGCTCGACGTCGGCGCCAGCGCCATCAACGAGGAGATGAAGCATGCCGCCGTCGAGGCGATCGCGCAGCTCGCGCGCGAGGCGCCGTCGGATGCGGTCTCCCAAGGCAGCCTCGACACCGGTGAGGCGGGTGGCTTCGGGCCCGGCTCGTTGATCCCGAGTCCGTTCGATCCTCGCCTGATCCTGCGCATTGCGCCGGCCGTTGCCAAGGCGGCGATGGAGTCCGGCGTCGCGACGCGCCCCATTACCAATTTCGACGAGTATCGCGCGCTGCTCGAGCGCTTCGCCTTCCGCTCCGGCCTCGTCATGAAGCCGATGTTCGCCAAGGCCAAGACCCAGCCGGTGCGCGTGATCTACGCCGAAGGCGAGGACGAGCGCGTGCTGCGCGCGACGCAGGTGGTGCTGGAGGAGAAGCTGGCGACGCCGATCCTGGTCGGCCGTCCCTCGGTGGTGGAGGCGCGCATCAAGCGCTTCGGCCTCTCGATCAAGGCCGGCAAGGACTTCGACCTCGTCAATCCCGAGGACGATCCACGCTACCGTTCCTATGTGCAGACCTATGTCGAGGTCGCCGGCCGCCGCGGCGCGACGCCCGACGCGGCGCGCACGGTGGTGCGCACCAACAACACGGTCATCGCGGCGCTTGCCGTGGTGCGCGGGGAGGCCGATGCCATGCTGTGCGGCGTCGAGGGCCGCTATATGAGCCATCTTCGCCATGTCCGCGAGATCATCGGCTTCTCAGCCGGCATCAGCGATTACGCTGCGTTGGCCCTGCTGATCACGAGCAAGGGCGCCTTCTTCATCGCGGACACGCAGGTGCGGCCCAATCCGAGCGCGGAGGAGCTCGCCGAGATCGCGTCGCTCGCGGCAGTCCATGTGCAGCGCTTCAACATCAAGCCGAAGATCGCCTTCGTCTCGCATTCGGATTTCGGCAGCTACGACACGGACTCCTCGCGCAAGATGCGCCGGGCGACCCAGCTCCTGAAGGAAAGGCATCCGGAGATCGAGGCCGACGGCGAGATGCAGGGCGACACCGCACTTTCAGCTGCTGCGCGGAAAATGGTGCTGCCGCACTCCAAGCTGGAGGGCGAGGCCAACATCCTGATCATGCCGACCCTCGACACCGCCAACGTCGCCTACCAGATGATCAAGTCGCTGGCGGACGCGCTCCCCGTCGGCCCCATCCTGGTCGGCCCGGCGCGCCCGGCGCACATCCTGACGCCCTCGGTGACCGCGCGCGGCATCCTCAACATGACGGCTGTTGCAGTCGTGGAGGCGCAGGAACGGGCAGCGCGGCAGCAGCCGACGTTGTTTACCTGAGGCGCGATCTCTTCGCCTCTCCCCGCTTGCGGGGAGAGGCCGGATCGCATCGACAGATGCGATCCGGGTGAGGGGGACTCTCCGCGAGTCCAACTCTCACCGTCCCCGCAGAGGCTCACCCTCACCCCAACCCTCTCCCCGCAAGCGGGGCGAGGGAGCAGACCTCCGGCGCACCCGCGCTTCAATCTTTTCAAAACGGTTTGCGATTTCCCCGTTTGTAAACTGTCGCACGACTCTTCATAATCGCCCGGCACTCGCGTCAAGACGCCGATTTCAAAAAGCCTGAGCCAAGAGGCCGATCATGCCAGCGTTCGTGACTTTCGGGCGAATCCTGTTCGCCGTGCTGTTCATCTACACGGGCGCGACCAAGCTCTTTGCCATCCAGGCGACCGCCGACTTCATCGCCACCAAACTCGTGGTGCCCGACGTCGTCGCGCCTTACGCCAAGCAGCTCGAGACGGCGACTGCCATGACCACGCCGCAACTCCTGGCGATCGCCGTCGGCGGGCTCGAGATCATCGCCGGACTGATGATCGCGCTGAATTTCGGCGCGCGATTGTTCGCGATGCTGCTGATCATCTACGTCGCGGTCGCGACCGTGCTGTTCGATGACTTCTGGAACCAGGCGCCGCCCGACAACGCCAAGATGGTGGTCGACGCGCTGAAGAATCTGTCGATCATCGGCGCGCTGTGCATGATCATCGGCTACGGCCGCACCACGCGCCCGGCGGAGGCGGCCTACGGCGACGTGTAGCGCTACGTCCTGCGCCACGGGGTCACAGTCACCTCATGCGCCGCGTCGAGCAGGTACGGCGCCCCTGGCTTCATCCCGTGCGAGGCGAGCACCTCGTGCGGGGTCCGCTGGGGCACGCCGACAAAACAGCCCTCGCCGCCGGGCAGTCGAACGTGCGGCGCCTCCGACAGCCAGAACGTGTCGTAGCGGTCCATGAACATGTCGAAGACCACGGGGCCGCCGATGACGGCGACCATGCCGGAGGCGACGTCGGCAAAGGCGCAGGCCTCTTCGAAGCGCGCGTGATCCGGATTCCACAATGTCGCGTTCGGCATTTCAGGATCGACGGTCAACGCCTTGATCTTGCGGGTCAGGATCAGCCGCTTGCGCTTCGGCGAATTCGGCTGGTGCTCGTGCGAATTGCGGCCGTGCACGATCAGCGCGGCGCGATCGAGCGCCTGCTCAAAGAACAGCTTGTCGCCGTCGAACTTCAGACTGTCCGGCATGACGTGCGCCGCGTCGGCGAGCATGCCGTCCGCCGAGACGATGACGTAGCCTTCGAACCGGAAAGACAATTGCCTTCTATTCGGAAACGGTCGTCACAACGGAATTGACCGGGCGCTGGCTTACCGTCGGCAGCTTGATGTCCTTGAGCAGCTCCTGGTCGTATTCGGGCAGCGTCGACGCCGGGAATTTTGCGCGCATCGCCACCACCTTGTAGCCGCCGGCCTTCAGACGCTTGAGCAATTCGGGTAGGGCTTCGGCGGTGTGCTTCTGAAAGTCGTGCATCAGGATGATGCCCTTGCCCTTGTTCTCGAGCTTCTTCATCACAGTCTCGATCACCTTCTCCGGCTTGGAGGCCTTGAAGTCGAAGGAGTCGATGTCGCAGGAGAAGATCCCGACGTTGCGGTTGCCGAGATAGGTGACCATCTCCGGCGGATGCTGAAGCGCCGGGAAGCGGAAGAACGGCGACGGCGAGATGCCGCCGAGCGCCCATTTCACGGCGCTGAAGCCCTTCTCGATCTCATCCTTGCGCTGCGCTTCCGTGAGCTTCTTGTTGTTGAGGTTGGCGTGCGACCAGGTGTGCGCGCCGATCGTATGACCGGCCGCATAGACCTGCTTCAGGATCTCCGGCTCGTAGGTCGCGTGCTTGCCGATGGAGAAGAAGATGCCGGTGGTGCACTCGTCGGCGAGCGCTTTCAGCACCGCAGGTGTGTTCTTGGGCCAGGGGCCATCGTCGAAGGTCAGCACCACCTCGTGATCGCGCAGGAAGTCGAGCTCCTTGAAATGCTCGAAGCCGAAGCCGGGGCCGCCGGTGGTGTCGATCTCGACGGTGCGGGCGACGCCGAGCGCGCCCGGCGTGTTGCAGGCTGCGCGCGCCGGCTGCGGCGCCTGTTTCGGTGGCGGCGGGTTGACGAAGCCCGCTGGTGCGGCAGCCACTGCGGGAGCGGCCGCCGGCGCTGAAGCGGCCGGTGTCGCCGCTGGTGCGGCTTGTGTGCTTGCTGCGGGTTTTGCCGCGGTCTGCGACCATGCCGCACCCGTCATGGCCAAAGACATCGCGCTTGCTAAAATCAGTCCTGCCGCCACGCGCATGGTGTTGTCCTCGAGATTGATCCCGTTGTTCCGCCGCGGCTTTTCGCCGGCGGCAAAACCGTCCTGCCCCAAACGATCCTAGCCTAGATGGTGGGCCCTCGCCATTGCAACGGCTGTTTGGTGCCACGCCACAATTGTGCCCAACCGGATCGGCCGCGCCGCATCAACTATCGGCCAGCGCCTTGGCAAGGGCCGTTTTGACCCGCGTATCGGTCGGCGCCACCGCGGACGGAAAGACCTCGGCGATGTAGCCGTCACGGCCGATCAGATATTTGTGGAAGTTCCACTTCGGAACCTCCCTCGGCCGCGCGTCGGCAGCCCATTTGTAGAATGGATGAGCCTTCGCGCCGACCACCACGGCCTTGGCCGTCACCGGGAAGGTAACGCCGTATTGGTGGTGCGCCGTATCGGAGATTTCGCTGGCGCCGCCGGGCTCCTGGCCACCGAAATCGTTGGAGGGCACGCCGATCACGGTGAGCCCGCGCTCGCGAAACTCGCCCCATAGTTCTTGCAGGCCGGCATATTGCGGGGTGTAGCCACAGAGCGAGGCGGTGTTCACCACCAGCAGCGGTTTGCCCGTGAACGCGGCAAGGCGGATGTCGTCGCCGGACAATGCGGGGAAGGAGAAGGCATAGGCCGAGATCCGGCTCATGCCGCCGTCGGCAAACGCGCGCGTCGCTGGCGCGATGGCGCCCGCAAGGGCCGCGGCGAGCATGGTCCTGCGGTTCATCATGCGGCGTCCCCCGAAATGATCCGGGGCTCATGTTACTCCGCCGGCACGACCGGGCCGCTCAACACCGCGTTATCGGACACGGTGCGGAGCGCTAGTACAAGCGGACGATGAAATCGGTGCCTTCGCCGGTCTCGCCCTGGTTGATGCCCTGGTCGGAGACGATGATCGAGCCACCCGATGTCAGCATCTCATTGATCTTCGCCATGGTGTCGGCAGGGATCGCGATGCGGTCGAGGGCCTCAGCCGGGCTGTTCGGCGTGACCACCGGCTTTGCAGCAACGGGGATCACGGCAGCGCCGCCCTGGCGACGTGTTACGCGACTGTCGTCCTCGCGCGCAGCTGCGCGGACGGAGACCGGCAGCGACACCACCGACCAATGCAGCGCATTGGAGTCGGTCTTGTCGACTTCGGCTGTGAAGACATGCGTACCGAGCGGCCGGTCGCTCGCGGCGATCGTGACGGGCACCTCGAACAGCGGCGCAAAGTTCTGCCGCACGTAGAGCTTGGAATCTTTGCGGCTGATGAAGACGGCGATCTGGCCGGCCCGCTTCGGCGCGTCCGGCTTCGCCGCCGGCGCGGGATCGGCAACGCTGGTGTCGTCTTTCTTCGCGTCGGGCGAGGCGGCGAGTGCCGGCGCCGTGGCGTCAGGCTTCTTCGCAGTTTCGGCAGCTTCAGTCTTGGCGGCGTCGAGCTTGTTGTCGGTCGCCGTCGAGGCTTCCGCGGCCTCAATGGGCTTCGCGTCCGTGTTCGCGGGCTTGGCGGTTTCTTCGGGCGGCGGCTTGGCCGCGTCAGATGCCGCAGCGGTCTTGGTCTCGATCTTGTCGGTCGGCGCAGCCGCTTCCTCGCGGGCGGGCGCATTACCGGTGGTCACATCCGACATCACGGTGTGGCCGACAGAGGCGCGCAGCTCGAACAGGCTGTCTGCACTGGCGGTCTTCGTCTCGACCGGCGGCTTGGCTTCAGTGACGTTGGTTTGTGCTGCGCCCTTATCGGCCTTGTCGCCGACATTGATCTGCGGTGCGAGGTTGGCGGCGGGCTGCGGCGGCACGCGCACCGCAGCAAGCAGGGGATGCGAGAAGCTTTGCGGCGACATCTGGCCGGGCGCGACGATGACGCGCGCGCCCATCCTGGTCCAGTTCCACATCTTCACCGCGAACGCCATCGGCATCCGGATGCAGCCATGCGAGGCCGGATAGCCCGGCAGCACGCCGGCATGCATGGCAACGCCGGACCAGGTGATCCGCTGCATGTACGGCATCGGGGCGCCGCTATAGATGTTGGAATGGTGGAATTTGTGCTTCTGGATGACGCTGAACACACCCATCGGCGTCGAATGGCCCTTCATGCCTGTCGACACCGGGGATTCCGCGAACACGCCCTTGCTGTCGTAGACCGTCACCTTCTGCCGGTCGATCGAGACGACGATGACGAGCGGTCCTTGCGGCTTGGTGCCGGCTTCCTTCTCGGCGACGATCTCCTTCTTGCCCGCCGCGCCGCGCTTTTGCGGCTTCTGGCGCGGTATTTCGGGATACCGATCCTGCCGGGCGTAATAGGAGCCGTCGGAATAATCCGTCCAATAATAAAACGCTGCGTCAGCCTGGCTTGCCGTCCCGATCGCACCCGCAGCCGTCAAAATGGCGACCTGCCAAAAACGCGTTGGCTTGGCAGCAAAACCGGACTCATTCACGCTGTTCATCCTCGAATCCATAATCCAAATCAGACGTTAGTCTCGCAAAGAGGATACGCGTTCACCACCAAGGCGGTTCTGCCGTCAGCTACTTTTGTTCAACGCGTAGCAAAAAAGCCTCACAGAGCGGTAAACGGCGGCCGTGGCGACTGGTCGCTCGTCTTCCTGATCGGCCGCCTGATGCCTACATTGCGGGGACTTGTTACCGGAGAACTTCATGTCATCTCGTTTCCCCGGTCTTTTCGGCATCCGCTTGAAAGGCCTCGCTTTATTCCTCTTGACTCTGGCCGTGCCGGCGGCTTCCGCCTCCGCCGCCGACGAGCCGGATCTGATCTTCCGCCGCTCGACTGTATTCAAATGGATGAGCCCGAACGACAAGCTCGCGACTTACGGTCTCGATGATCCCGAGGTGGAGGGCGTCGCCTGTCACTTCACCGTGCCGGAGAAGGGCGGCTTCAAGGGCTGGCTCGGCCTTGCCGAGGAAGTTTCGGACATCTCGCTGGCCTGTCGCCAGGTCGGCCCGATCAAGTTCAAGAACAAGATGGAGCAGGGCGACGACATGTTCCGCAAGCGTCGCTCACTGTTCTTCAAGAAGATGCAGATCGTGCGCGGCTGTGACGCCAAGCGCAACGTGCTGGTCTACATGGTCTATTCGGACAAGCTGATCGAGGGCTCACCGAAGAACTCGACCTCGACGGTACCGATCATGCCATGGGGACCAGCGGACTCAAACGTCCAGAAGTGCGGCGAGTTCTTCACTCACTGACGACAGCGCGGCTTTGCGAGATGCGAACCGGTCAGCCGCAAGAATGTCTGCGGCGTGGCTTCAAGGCCGCGGTTCGCTTGCAGCGCCATTTCACCAGGTGACGTATTGCCAAGTGATGTGGCGCTCTCGCGAATGGATCGTTGATCTCCGCGGCCCGTCCGTTGCTCCGCCTCGCGCGTCGCTGCGCGATCTGTCGCCATCATGATGGCCATCCCTCACGTGAACGCGCCCGGTGATCCCAGCGTCTCGATTTCGGCTTCTCTTCAGCAGAAAAACGTAAAATGCGTGTGAAGCGCGTAAGGCGGGAGCATGACGGCGATCGCGTCCGCGGCCGGTCCAAGCTCGAGCGGGAACCTGTCAGGCCACTTTGGGCCGTGGCGCGGCTCACCTGAAATGATTGGGATTTTCCGGCGAATGTTTCGTCGTCTCGGGCAGGACGAAACAATTCTCACGAAAGATGAAACCATTTTCCGCTTTTGGCGCATCACGCGCGAAACCGCCCATGGTTATCAGCTTCACAACGACGACGGCACACCGCCGGCCACGAAATCGGGACACAAGATCATGCGCGCGCTCAGCTTCATCCTTGCCTTCGGCTTCGTGCTCGCCGGCTCCTCGTTCGCGGGCTCGCCGGACGGCAGTCTGCCCGGTGTTGGCACCTTCCAGTACAGCGGTTCACCGCTGACGATCACGGCACCTCAGCCGATCGTGGTCGCCACGCGCTTCTGATCGCCAACAAGAAAAGCAGCCGGCAAAGCCCATCATGATTGTTCGATTCTGCGCCGCAGCGTTCATATTCGTTTTGACGCTCAGTGCCGCTCAGGCGCAGGTGCGCGCTCCCTCCAGGTTGCCCGATCCCCGTAGCGAATTCGTGCGTCAGTGTGCGCCGCGCATGCTCGGGCGCTGGGAGCATCCGGAGGAGGTCTGCGGCTGCCTGCACGACCATGCCGCCGCCGTCGTCGAGGACCGCGATTTGCGCGAGGCGCTGCTGCGCGGCATCAGCGAGACCGGCGTGCCGACGATCGAGACCGACTGGGTGCCGACGTCCAAGCAGGGCGAGATCGGCTCGACCTTCACCAAGATCGCCAAGCCGACCTTGCAGTGCATGTTCGACCCTGCGAAGCAGGGCTCTTAGCCCGCTACTTCGATTTCGGACCGTATCGCGGCACGCAGGCGCTCGTGCGCGCCACGCCCTTGTCGGTCATCTTGGCGCCGCGCACTTCCTTGACCTGTCCGGCAGGGCAGGTTCCGTCATCCACTTGCACACGTTGGCCTAGCTTGAGGTCCACGATGTCCTGTTCGCGACCGACTGTTGCTGCACGCGCCGTCGAGGCAAGCGCGAGGGAAATCAGGAGCGAAAGGCAGGTCGCGCGGCGCAGCAGCATAGTGTGAGGTCCCGGCATCGATGCCGCAATCTAGGGAGCGTCAGGCGATTCTGATAGTGAAGCTTGGTCACGACCGTCGGGCTGAACTCCTCGCGCGCAGGACTGAGCGCGATTCCCGTGCCAGCCGTTCGGCCGAGGCCACCAGTTGCGGAACCGTATGCCCCGAAAATCCCAGCACGAAACCGGGCAGGGGACGCGCGCGAGAATAGGTGTCGGCCAGGAGCCAGCCTTCCGCGCCAGCCGCCCGCTTGGCCTCGGCCGCCCGCGACGGATCGACCGAGGGATCGAACCGGGCGACAAGATGCAGTCCTTGCGACGGCACCGGCACGGAGAGCGCGCCGTCTGATTTGGCTTCCAGCGTCGCGGCCAGCGCATCACGCGCCTCGCGATAGAGCTTGCGCACCCGCTTCAGGTTCGCGGCGAAGGCGCCGGAATTGAGCATGTCGGCCACCGCGCCTTCCATCAGCGTGCCGGGAAAGCGATCGAGCGCAGCCCGTGCAGCCGTCACGTCCGCGATCAGGCGCTCGGGCAGGGCGCAATAGCCGATGCGCAGGCCCGGAAACAAGGTCTTGGCGAAGGTGCCCAGGTAGATCACGCGCTGGAGGTGATCGATGCCGGCGAGCGACATCAGCGGTGCGCCGTCGTAGCGGAACTCGCTGTCGTAATCGTCTTCGAGCACGAAGGCGCCGGCCCGCTTCGCCCAGTCCAGCAATTCGAGCCGCCGCGGCATCGACATCTGGACGCCTAGCGGAAACTGATGCGACGGGGTGACATAGGCCGCGCGCGCAGACGGTGCCGCCGCACGACCCCTAGCCACGTGCAGGCCGTGCGCGTCGACCGGAATGGACACGGTGCGATATCCGCATTGTCCGATCGTCTGGCGCGCGATCGGATAGCCGGGGTCCTCGCACCAGACCTGGTCGCCCGCCTTCAGGATCGCGCTCAGCACGATGCGCAGCGCATGCAGCGTGCCTGATGTGAGCATGATCTGGTCGGGGTCGCAGCGCAGGCCTCGCGCCGACAACAGGTGATCGGCGATTGCCGCACGCAGCTCGTGACTGCCGCGGGGATCGCCATAATGCAGATGCTCGGATCCGAATGCGCGCATGCGACGCCCGACGAAGGCGCGGAAGCGCTGCACGGCGCGCTCGTCGATATGGGTGCAGCCGAGCGCGAATGCGCCTTGCCGCGGCGCTTCGACAACCGCCTTGGGTTTGTTCGCCTCAGCCGCTCGCGCTGGGATGCGCGCTGCGACGAAGGTGCCGGAGCCGACGGTTGCCTCGGCAAAGCCGTCGGCGATCAGCCGTTCATAGGCAGTGACGACGGCGTTGCGGCGAAAGCCGGTCTGCTGCGCCAGCGCCCGTGAGGGCGGCAACGGCTCGCCGGGCCTGACGAGGCCAGAGACGATCATCTCGCACAGTGCCTGGTAGAGCCGGTGCGCGGCAGAAGCGCTCACCGTGATGTGCGGACCGGTGAGGTCGAGCGGCAGCTCGGCCTTGGCCGGCGAGGGAGAATTGGTCGGAATTTTTCGCATGGAATTGGCACTATCGCAGACCAAATCGGCAGCTACAACTGTTCTGGATTGCTCCAATCCCCGAGGTGCGGCCGTGAGCCAGGTTGAAAATTCAAATTCCTATCCGACGTCAGCGCGCAACCAGGTGAAGCGCCGTCACGATCGCGGCTTCTACGATCACGCGACCGTTCACCGCATCCTGGATTCCTCGATGCTTTGCCACGTGTCCTATGTGATCGACGGCCAGCCCTATTGCACGCCAACCTTCTTCTGGCGCGAAGGCACGAAGCTGTACTGGCATGGGAGCAGCGCCAGCCGCATGCTGCGCAACCAGACCAGGGGCGAGCGCGTCTGCCTGACGGTCGCCCATCTCGACAGTCTCGTGCTGGCGCGCTGCGGCTTCAACCACTCCGCCGATTACCGCGCGGTGATGGCGTTCGGCACCGCCTATCTCGTCACCGACGCCGAGGAGAAGGAGCGCGCGGTGATCGCGATGGTCGACCGCTTCTTCCCGGGCCGCACCGCGAGCCTGCGTCAGAGCACCGCGCAGGAGACCAAGGCGACCTCCTTCATCGCGATGGAGATCGAGGAGGCCTCGGCCAAGATCCGGGCCAAGGGCGTGGCCGATGACGATGAGGATTACGAACTGCCGATCTATGCCGAGCGCATCCCGGTCCGCACGGTGCTCGGCGCGCCCGAGCCGTGTCCGCGCCTGCTCGACGGCGTCAGCCGGCCCGCGGGTTTGAATGGCTACTTCGAAGGCCGGCTGCTCGACGATGCATTGCGGGATGCTTATTTTGTAGAGTACCCGAACGGCTGAAATCGGCTAGCTTGCGCTCCATCGATGATCTGAATGCCCGATTGGAGTTGCCTGATGAATGCCGAAACGCAGCAGAGGATTGTTGACGCCGTCGACGCCAGCTTCGAAGCCCAGCTTGCGACCACACGTGATTTCACCGCGATCCCCTCGACCCGCGGAGCGGAGGGACCATGCCAGGACATGATCGGCGACCTCCTGCGCGAACGCGGCTATGAGGTCGACGACTGGCACATCAATATCGAAAACCTCAAGGATCTGCGCGGCTTCGGCCCGATCGAGCATGATTTTTCGAAAGCGCGTTCAGTGGTGGGCACCTACCGTCCGCAAACCAACGTTGGAAAATCGCTGATCCTCCAGGGCCACTGTGATGTGGTGCCCGCAGGGCCGCTGGATTTGTGGGACACGCCGCCCTTCTCACCCGTCATCAAGGACGGCAAGATGTTCGGCCGTGGCGCCTGCGACATGAAGTCGGGCACGATCGGTGCGCTCTATGCGCTGGATGCGATCAGCGCCGCGGGTTTCAAGCCGACGGCGCGGATCCACTTCCAATCGGTGATCGAGGAAGAGAGCACCGGCGTCGGCGCGCTGTCGACGCTTCAGCGCGGCTACCGCGCCGATGCCTGCTTCATCCCGGAGCCGACCGGCGGCAAGATGGTGCGCTCGCAGGTCGGCGTGATCTGGTTTCGGCTGCGCGTAAAAGGCCACCCGACCCATGTCGCCTTTGCTGGCTCCGGGGCGAATGCGATCATGGCGGCCTATCATTTGATCCAGGCCCTGCAAAAGCTCGAGAACGAGTGGAACGAGCGCGCGAAAGCCGATCGCCATTTCAAGACGCTCAACCATCCCATCAATTTCAACCCTGGCATCATCATGGGCGGCGACTGGGCTTCCAGCGTCCCGGCCTGGTGCGACGTCGACTGCCGGATTGCTGTGTTGCCGGGCTGGTCGATCGCCGATCACCAGAAGGAGATTGTGGCTTGCGTCGCGGCCGCTGCGCGCAACCACCGCTTCCTCGCCAACAATCCACCGGAGGTCGAATGGTCGGGCTTCCTGTCGGAGGGGTATGAACTGATCGACGCCACCGCGCCCGAGGCCGCGTTCGGCAAGGCCTTCAATAAGGTCTACGGTGGCGCAGTCGAGGACCTCGTGTTCACCGCGCTCACCGATACCCGCTTCTACGGCCTCAACCACGGCATCCCGAGCCTGTGCTTCGGCGCGAGCGGCGGCGAGATGCACGGCTTCAACGAGTTCGTCGACCTGGAGTCGCTGAAGAAGACGACCAAGGCGATGGCGCTGTTCATCGCGGAGTGGTGCGGAGTGGAGAAGGCGTAGGCAACCGGGCTTTGCTCTCTCCGCCGTCATTGCGAGGAGCGAAGCGACGAAGCAATCCAGAATCCCTCCGCGTAAAGACTCTGGATTGCTTCGCTGCGCTCGCAATGACGGGAGGAGGGCCCGTAGGGTGGGCAAAGGCGCCCTTGCGCCGTGCCCACCATCCATCCTCAATTCCGAACGAATGGTGGGCACGCTTCGCTTTGCCCACCCTACGGCGCTCCGGTTGGGGCAGGATCTGTTGTCCGGAATACGCGCAGACATCCTTTAAGCTTAAAATAAAGACTAGGATGGCGGCCTTGCCGGTGGCAGACTGGCGTCCGGCTCGCAGGGCCTGAGTCCGCCGAGGAAATCACGATGCGCGATTGGGATGATGCTTATGCCAATTCGGCCCATATCCCGGGCTCGGACAAAATGCCGGTGCTGTGGGCCGAGCGGGCGGCGGCTTACCGTGCGGGGTTGAAGGATTTTCGTCCCGACGTCGCCTATGGCGCCGGTGAGCGGCAGCGCCTCGACCTGATCCTGCCCGACGGCGACAGCAAGGGCCTCGTCGTGTTCGTCCATGGCGGCTACTGGATGCGCTTCGACAAATCGGCCTGGAGCGATTTGGCCGAGGGCGCACGGCATCATGGCTGGACCGTGGCGCTGCCGAGTTACACGCTGACGCCGGCTGCGCGCATCTCCGACATCACCGCGGAAATCACCGCCGCGATCGCCAAGGCGGCCTCGCTGGTGGCGGGGCCGATCCGGCTCGCCGGTCATTCCGCCGGCGGCCATCTCGTCACGCGCATGCTGTGCGACGACAGCCGGCTCGAGCCCGCCGTCTACGATCGCGTCGCCGGTACCCTCTCGATCAGCGGCCTGCACGATCTGCGGCCGCTCTTGAAGACAAAGATGAACCAGACGCTGCACATGACCATGGAGGAGGCGGCGCTCGAGAGCGCGGCGCTGCATCTGCCACGGGGGCATTCGCCGGTGACGGCCTGGGTCGGCGGCAACGAGCGCCCTGAATTCATTCGCCAATCCGACCTGATGGCCAATGTCTGGACCGGTTTCGACGTGCCGACGCACCTCGTGATCGATCCCGGCCTCAACCATTTTACCGTGATCGACGGGCTGAAGGATCCGTCGTCGCAGATCACCGCGCGCCTGATCGGCCTCGACTGACGAGGCGAGGGACGATCGATCGAGAGGGCCTGTCAATGACGTCCAGCGATTACGATCCTGCAAGCGAAGGCGCCGAGACGGATTTCGCCCGGCGCATGTCCTATGGCAACTACCTGGCGCTGGATGCGATCCTCGGGGCGCAGCATCCGCTCTCGGAAGCGCATGACGAGATGCTGTTCATCATCCAGCATCAGACCACGGAGCTGTGGATGCGCCTTGCCATCCACGAGCTCAGCGCCGCGCGCCGCGCGATCGCCAGGGACGAGGTGCAACCGGCGATGAAGATGCTGGCGCGGGTGTCGCGCATCTTCGAGCAGCTCAACGGCGCCTGGGACGTGCTGCGGACGATGACGCCGAGCGAGTATACGCGCTTCCGCTCGCAACTCGGGCAGTCCTCGGGCTTCCAGTCGCGTCAATACAGGCTGATCGAATTCCTGCTCGGCAACCGCAACCACGCCATGCTCAAGCCGCACGCGCACGATGCGGAGACGACGAAGCTGCTCGAAGCCGAGCTCGCGACGCCAAGCCTCTATGACGAGGTGCTGCGGCTCGCCGACCGCAACGGGCTCAAGATGCCTGCGCCTGTGCTGGCCCGTGACGTCCGCGAAACCCACAGCTTCAACGAAGGCGTGCTCCAGGCCTGGCGTATCGTCTACGAGGCGCCGGAGACGCACTGGATGCTCTACGAGCTCGCCGAGAAGCTGGTCGATTTCGAAGACTATTTCCGCCGCTGGCGCTTCAACCATGTGACGACGGTCGAGCGCGTCATCGGCTTCAAGCGCGGCACCGGTGGTACCGGCGGCGTCAGCTATCTCAAACGGATGCTGGAGATCGAGCTGTTCCCCGAGCTCTGGCGCGTGCGTACGATTCTGTAGAGATGTCGATGACCAAGCTTCGCGTCTATGACGACACCAAGGCTTTGTTCCATCTGCCCGAGGGCGTGATTTATCTCGACGGCAATTCGCTCGGCGCGCTGCCGCTTGGCGTTGCCGAGCGCGTCAATCGCGTCATCACGGCCGAGTGGGGCAACGAGCTGATCCGTGCCTGGAACACCGCAGGTTGGTATGCCCAACCGCGTCATGTCGGCGATCGCATTGCGCGACTGATCGGCGCGGAAGCCGGCTCGGTGATGGTCGGAGACACGTTATCGCTCAAGGTTTACCAGGCACTCGCGGCCGCGATCGATATGAATGCGTCGCGCAAGGTGATCCTGTCGGACACCGGCAATTTCCCGACCGACCTCTACATGGCCGAAGGCCTGATCGAAACGCTCGGGCGCGGCCATCGATTGCGTCTGGTGGCGCCGGAGGAGATCGAGCCCGCGCTGTCGGAGGAGATCGCGGTGCTCTACATCACCGAGGTCGACTACCGCACCGGCCGCCGCCACGACATGGCGAAGCTGACCGCGAAAGCGCATGCGCTCGGCATCGTAACCGTCTGGGATCTTGCCCATTCCGCCGGTGCGCTGCCGGTCGATCTCTCCGGTTGCGGAGCAGATTTTGCTGCGGGCTGTACCTACAAATATCTCAACGCCGGCCCTGGCGCGCCGGCCTTTCTCTACGTCGCGCCGCGCCACGCAAACAATGCTCGCGCCGCTCTGTCGGGATGGATGGGCCATGCCAAGCCATTTGCGTTCGAGCTTGCCTATGCAGCGGCCGGCGGCGTCGAGCGCATGCGTGTCGGCACCCCGCCGGTGCTGGCGATGGCGGCGCTGGAGGCCTCGCTCGACATCTGGGACAGGGTCGATATCGCCGAGGTCCGTGCGCGTTCGCTGGCGCTCGGTGATCTCCTGATCGCCGAAGTCGAGCGTCGCTGCCCATCCCTGAAGCTGGTGACCCCGCGCGCGCATGAGCATCGAGGCTCGCAAATCTCCTTCGCCTTCGGCGGCGGCTACGCCGCCATGCAGGCGCTGATTGCCCGCGGCGTCATCGGTGATTTCCGTGCACCAGATATCATGCGGTTCGGGATCACGCCGCTTTATATCGGGGAGGATGAGATCGTCCGCGCCGCCGAGATCATCGAGGAGGTAATCGCGGGCGATGTGTGGCGCCGGCCGGAATACCAGGTCGTGAACGCCGTGACGTGAGGAAGGTGCGGGACGTGCCCCGGACGCAGCGCAGCGCTTCTTCAGCGGTGCGCTGCAGAGCCGGGGCCCACGCGCACAGACATCCATCGCAAGATCGGTCCCGGCTCAGCGCAGCAACGCTGGCGCGTTGCAGCGCGTCCGGGACACAAGCGTGTGTGCAGTCAGGCTATTTTCGCTCACCCCACAGCGCCTGCAGGATCGCATCGAGCCCATCCGTCAGCGCCGCCGGTCCTGGCTGCAAGATGATCGTCGACTTGATCTCGACGATACGATCATCGCGCACCGCCGGAATCGCACTCCAGCCGTCGCGCGCGCGGATACGGGCAGGGACGACCTTCTTGCCGCACCACGACGCGAGGATCACATCCGGCGCTGCCTCGCGCACCATTTCCGCCGAGACGATGCGGTCCTTTGCGGCCTGCCGCGACCGCAGCTCCGGGAACACATCCGCGCCACCGGCGATTTCGATCAGCTCGGAGACCCAGCCGATGCCGGAGATCAGCGGATCGTCCCACTCCTCAAAGTAGACTCTTGGCCGCGGCGAGGGGCGAGGCGTCGCCGCGATCGTGGCGAGGCGTCGCTCAAAACCTTGCGCGAGGTCCTCCGCGCGCTCGGCCGCACCGACCAGCGCACCGAGCGTGCGGATCATCGCTAAGATTCCGGCGATGTCGCGCTGGTTGAAGACATGGACGTCGACACCGGCGCGGACGAGATCTGCGACGATGCCGGCCTGCAGATCGGAAAAGGCCAGTACCAGCTCCGGTTCCAGCGCCAGGATCTTCGGGATGTCGGCCGAGACGAACGCCGACACCCGCGGCTTCTCCCGTCGCACCTGGGGCGGGCGCACGGCGTAGCCGGAGACGCCGACGATGCGGTTCTGCTCACGGAGCAAATAGAGCGTTTCGACCGTCTCCTCGGTCAGGCAGACGATGCGGTGGGGCGGGAAGTGGCGCATGCGATAAGCCTATGCACAATGTCTGCGCCGATGTCAGCCCGCCCATTACCTCGGACGTCATTGCTTTGCCGCGCGAAGCAATTCACGCTGAGACAACAATGAATTGGGAGCAGATCCGATGACGCCGCTCGAGAAACTTAAAGTGATGAAGATGCCGTTCGCCGAGCTCAAAGGCGTCGAGTTCGTCGAGGCCGAGAAAGATCGCGTGGTGGCGCGGATGACGGTCCGGCCCGACCTCTGCACGCTTCATCACACCATCCATGGCGGCGCGTTGATGGCGCTGGCCGATTCCGTCGGCGCGGCGGCGACCGTGATCAACCTGCCGGACGATGCCAAAGGCACCACGACGCTGGAGAGCAAGACCAACTTCATCGGTGGGGCCAAGGAAGGAACCACGGTCATCGCCACCGCCACCCCAGTCCACCGGGGCCGGCGGACCCAGGTCTGGACCACCCGGCTGGAAACCGAGGACGGCAAGCTGGTGGCCATCGTGACCCAGACGCAGCTCATCCTCGTATGAAACGGGGCGCCTTGATTTTGTTAACGAAATAGTCGCGTCTGGTGCCGCTTACTTGGGCAGGCTCCCGTCTTGAAAAGCTTGCTGCGATGCACAATATAGGCGGCCTAGGGATTCGAACGCCTCCTCGAGGGACACCAAGAGGAGTTTTGACGTGGTACTTGAAGAGACCGTCCGCACCGCTCCGGGCTACGTGCGGACCCTGATCCAGCAGGAAGAATTGCCGCTTCTGCGCGATCACCTGCTGAGGCTTGATGCCGGAAGCCGGCACGACCGTTTCAACGGTTTTCTCGACGACAGCTTCATCGAGCGTTACGCCGCCCGCTGCGCCGAAGACGGCACCGTGATTGTCGCCTACATCGTCGATGGCGTGGTCCGCGGTGCGGCCGAGTTGCATCCGCCGGAGGATGATTCGCTGCCCGAGGTCGCCTTCAGTGTGGAGGCCTCCGCGCGCCGTCAGGGCGTCGGAACCGTGCTGTTCCGCCGTCTGATCGCGGAAGCGCGCTGGAAGGGCTATAAGCGCCTTCGCGTCACCACCGGCGCCGAGAACCACGCCATGCGGGCGCTCGCCAGAAAGTTCGGCGCGCATCTGGCTTTCCGCCACGGCGAATCGACCGGGACGATCGATCTCGCCAAGACGCCCGAGGCGGAGCTTGCCGATCTCGCGGCCTCGCCGTTCACGGCCGGCCGGGCCCTGCTCAGCTTCAACTCGACCTGCTGGAAGATCATCTCCAGCATGTACGGCAATCGTGCCGCCTGAAACAAAAAAGCGGACCGGCAAGGCCGGTCCGCTTTCGTATTCTGGTTCGTGAAATGAGCGCTCAGGTGCCGGTGCGCTTGTCGTTGCCGAAGCGGCGGACGACGCGGCGCTCGACCACCACGGAGCGCTGCGCGCCCTGTTCGCCGGCAATCACGCGGGTTGCGGTGATGCGGCTGTTGGTGCGGGCCTGCTTCTTGACCTCGGCCTGCACGACATCGAGCGGCATGCCCATCAGCGCTGCCGCGATCTCGGCCTGCTGCTCCTGGTCGTCGGTGATGCCGACGGCGGCGAAGATCGCCTCGTCCAGGGTGGGCGGATCGTGACGCACGCGCCGCGTGCCATATTTGGTATTCCAGTCTGCGCTCATAACGGCCTCGTTTTGATGCCGGGATACCTAGTGCCGCCAATGTTGCATTGCAATATGGAATCGGTGTGACATCTCAGCTATGCACCGTCGGGTGTCAGGGCGGTGCCGCGACACCTGCACCGACTTCAATCCCTTGCTGTGGCCAGCGTTTCAGTGCCGCGTGCCCGGCTTCGGTGAGCCCGTAAATTCCCCGCTCAGCACGCTCGAACCAGCCGTACACATTGTTAAGCAAGATCTTACCGGCATCGGGACAGCGTTCGCGCAACTCGCTCACCCGCCGTGGACCATCGGCGAGCGCCGAGGCGCAGGCCAGCGCCTGCTGCCGATAGGCCGTCATGATCGGCGAACGGGTGCTGCCGCCGAGCACGGGATCGCCTTGGCGGCGCTGATGTTCGGCGACGAGCCGCGAGCGCACCTTCGGCTCGCGGCGCGGCGCCGCCGTCGGCGGCTTCACCAGCACCTCCACCTGGCCGCGATCGGTCACCCCGAGCATGCCGAAGCCGAGCCGGCGGCAGAGATTGCGGTAGCGCGCATCGCTCTCACGCCCTTTGGCGCGGGCCGACATTCTCGCGGCGATCCAGATCTCGTCGCCGGCCGGCGCGCGGTCGACCGCCTGGAGGATCAGCTCGAGATTGAAGGCGAGCTTGAGCTCGCCGATCACCACGACAGGTGGATCGCCGGCGCTGAGGCCCACGAGATCGCAGCCGCCGATCTCGCCCTTCACGGTAAAGCCGAGCTCTTCGAGGAAGCGTTTGACGGGCAGATAGAGCGCGGTTTCCAAAGACAAGTTCCGAGTGTGATGTCCGATCGGAGAATCAGTTGCAGGCAGTTTAGAGCCTTCTCGGCTCCGATTGAATCGGGCTGTCTGGCAGAAATTCGGAACGATACGCCTATACCCGCCCACCCACCGGGATCAGCGCACCGGTGACGCCGCTCGCGGCATCGCTGGCGAGAAACAGGATGACGTCGGCGAGCTCCTGCGGCGTCACCCATTTGGAGAAGTCTGCTTTCGGCATGTCCGCGCGGTTGGCGCTGGTGTCGATGATCGACGGCAGCACGGCGTTGACGGTCACCTTGCCCTTCCACTCGTTGGCAAGCGCCTCGGTGAGGCGATGCACGCTTGCCTTCGACGCCGCATAAGGTCCCATGCCGGAGCCGGCCTGGAGCGCACCCATGGCGCCGATGTTGACGATGCGGCCGGCCTTGGAGGCGGCGAGATACGGCAGTGCCGCCCGCGAGGTGTTGAGTGCGGTCAGGACATTCAGCGCATGCATACGCTGCCACGTCGCGGTGTCGCCGTCGCCGACGGTCTCGAAGGCGAAGCCGCCCGCGATGTTGATCAGTGCATCGAGCTTGCCGAAGTGCTTTGCCGCGGCCTCGATCGCCGTCTTCGCCTGCGCCGCATCGGACAGGTCGACGCCGCCGATCTCGATGTTTTCAGGCGTTGCGGGGGCTTGCGACGGCGCGTAATCGATGCCGGCCACGCGCGCGCCGCGTGCCCGCGCCGTCTCGGCGACCACCTTGCCCAGCGCTCCCAGCGCGCCGGTCACGACAATGACTTTTCCCTGCACGGTGCTCTCCGTGGTTTCGCTTTGCCGGCGACTATTGCGTCCAGCGAATTGGACTTGCAATGGCGGCAGCTTCAAGGCTGGGCTATAGTTACAACTTTAGATCGGTGAGGAGGTTGTTCATGTCTGACAATTTGCCAACCATCGAATTTCCCGCTGCGATCGTCGACTTAAAATATCCGCTGATGCGGCTCCGGCAGGCTCTGGACGGGAAGGGGCCCGTTCGCATCGTAGCCATGGGGTCGTCATCAACAGCCGGACGAGCCGATGTTGTGCCGTATCCCTATCGGTTGGAGATGTATCTACGGCAATACTTCAAGGACGTTGTCCACCGGCCGGACATTCGGATTGACGTGCTGAACCGCGGCAAGGGCGGAGAAGAGGCAAACGAAGAACTCGTACGCTTTGAGGCCGATATCTTTCATGATGATCCGGCACTGGTCATCTGGCAGGTTGGAACGAACGCGGTCTTTCACAACGACCAGTACGACGTGGACGCTGTTGCCGGGAATATCAGGAAGGGCCTGGCGCAATTGCGCGCTCGCGGTTTCGAGGTTCTGCTGATTGATCCGCAATATGTGACGAAGATGCTCTGGGACGACCGTGCTGAGCTTTCGGACAAGATGGTCCGGCTGATCCGCGATGCTGCCAATGAGGCCGAGGTGAATCTGTTTCAGCGTTGGGCACTGATGCGGCATTGGCACGTGCAAAACAACGTTTCGTTCGAGCAATTGCTGGACCCAGGTGATCCTGACAAGCTGCACCAAAGCGATTGGAGCACCCAGCAGATCTCCTTGGCCCTCAAGAGCGCGATGATCAAGGCCATCGGGCTGACGGCCTGAGGCGTCCGCCGCGGATCACGCTTGCAGATAACGCTCCTTCAGCGCAGTCCGTTCGGCCGCGCCGAGCTTGAGCCCGTCGCGCAAATAGGTTTCGATATCGCCGTATTCCTTGCCGACGGCTTCGAACGCAGCAGCAAGGTAAGAGGCTTCGACGCTGCCGATGGCATTGCGTACGTCCTCCGGCAGGTCGGTGGCAGCCGTCGCATCGCGCTTGTAATGCTGATTGGTGAGCAGGTAGTCCTCGGCGATGATGTCATCGGATACGCCCAGTGCATGCAGGATCAGCGCGCAGGCAAAGCCGGTGCGGTCCTTGCCTGCGGTGCAGTGGATCACGAGCGGCGCGCGGTCTTCCAGGAGAAGGCCGAACAGGTTGCGAAAGCTGTGCGTGTTGTGGCGAACGTAGTTGCGATAGGATTCGCGCATGAGCTCTAGCGCGACCGGTGCGGTCAACGTGCCCCGAGCGAGCTCGGCGCGCAGCGCAGCGACGACCGTCGGCTCGATCGGCAGCGAGTGCACGGTGATCTCGTTCACGACACAGACGCCGGCCGCGCGCTCCTCCAGCCCACGGAAATCGAATGCGCTTCGCACCCCCAGCGCGCGGACGATCTCGATGTCGGCTGCGGTGAGTTGGCCGAGATGGTTGGAGCGGAAGATGTGCCGCCAGCGCGTGATGCGGCCGTCGGTGGTTGGATAGCCGCCGAGATCGCGAAAATTGCTGGCGCCTTGCAAGGCGAGGTGGCGGGCAGGGGAGTCGGACATGAGATCAGCTTGGGTTATGGTTCCACCGGATGCGCTGCGGCATCCTTAAAGTCCATTACAGGGGGCGATCATGGGCCGACACAAGGCCATTGTTTTGGCTATCACCATGCTGTCAGCCGGAATTCTCCATAGTCGACCGGCCGATGCGCAGACATTCCAGACCTATCGCTGCGCCGATGGTACGCAGTTCATCATCGGGTTTTATGATGGCGACAAGCGCGCCTTCCTCCAGATCGACGGCGAGCCGGTGACGCTGGCCAAGCGGCTGACGGTCTCTGGCGCGCGCTATTCGAGGGCCGGGATCACGCTGACGATCGGCAGGACCGGGACCACCACGATCAGACATCTGAAGCGGCCGGTGACCGCCTGCGCGGTGATCTGAACGTTCTCTGTACCTGAATCAAAAAGGCTCTGTACCTGAATCAAAAAGGGCCGAAACACCGTGGTTTCGACCCTTTTTCAAACTGCCGCCTGCGTTCGCGAGCGCGCGGCGGTATCAAACCAGCCACCGGCATCAGCGATCCCATTTCGGCTTGGCTTCGTCCACAGCGTCCTGGTGGTACCAGCTGTCGCTGCAGATCGAGACGTTCGTGGGAAGCGAAGCATGATCGGCGGGAGGGCTGGTCTCGCCATAGCGGCGTCCCCCAAGAGCTGCGCGGCCCCCGGCAGGGAATTGGTAGATCTTCGCAGATCCGTGACTCAGACCATTGTTCATCATTACGATTTCTCCTTGGTCGAAGCGCCTTGGCCTCCATGCTGCGCCCGACTCGTTCGATTGTGGTTACTGAAATCCCCATATCGGCCGCGCGCCCCGAATTGGAAAGTGCTGAAAAGGAAATCAGTTGCCGCCCAATTTATAGGCAGGTCGCCTGCTGCATCTCCCAAGGCAGCGTGTCGGTGATCAACGCCTGGGCTATTCCAAAGGTTGCTGGTCAGTGCTGTGGGGCTTTACGAAAGTTGCTGGACACTGATGCGCGTTTCATCGGCAACATCCCGCACTGCGCCGCCTGCTTCAGAATCGGGCGGTTTCCGCGGAGTTTTTGCGGTGCAGCTTCACGCGAAGGTGCGCGGCTATGACGCACGACGCTGGGGGCGGTCAGCCAGCGCCAGGGCGACGCCGGCCGCGGTGGAAAACCTCCCGCAGTGCGGCCTTTTGGCACGTTAAATGCTTGTAGAGGGCCGGCCGATGGTGGCCGGGTACAAACGTGCGGGGACCCCAGGGCCCCCAACCTTTCGCATCATCTACAGAGAGGCTCAATGACCAAGTATAAGCTCGAGTACATTTGGCTCGACGGATATACGCCGACTCCGAATTTGCGCGGCAAAACTCAGATCAAGGAATTCGCGTCGTTCCCGACGCTCGAGCAGCTTCCGCTCTGGGGCTTCGATGGCTCCTCCACCCAGCAGGCCGAAGGTCATAGCTCCGATTGCGTGCTGAAGCCGGTCGCCGTTTTCCCGGACGCCGCGCGCACCAATGGCGTGCTTGTGATGTGCGAAGTCATGATGCCCGATGGCAAGACCCCGCATCCGTCAAACAAGCGCGCCACCATCCTCGACGACGCCGGCGCCTGGTTCGGCTTCGAGCAGGAATACTTCTTCTACAAGGACGGCCGCCCGCTCGGCTTCCCGACTGCCGGCTATCCGGCCCCGCAGGGTCCGTACTACACCGGCGTCGGCTACTCGAACGTTGGCGACGTCGCCCGCAAGATCGTCGAAGAGCATCTCGACCTCTGCCTCGCTGCCGGCATCAACCATGAAGGCATCAACGCGGAAGTCGCCAAGGGTCAGTGGGAATTCCAGATCTTCGGCAAGGGCTCCAAGACCGCTGCCGACCAGATGTGGATGGCCCGCTACCTGATGCTGCGCCTCACCGAGAAGTACGGCATCGACATCGAGTTCCACTGCAAGCCGCTCGGCGACACCGACTGGAACGGCTCGGGCATGCACGCCAACTTCTCGACCGCTTATATGCGCGAAGTCGGTGGCAAGGAGTATTTCGAGGCGCTGATGGCGGCCTTCGAGAAGAACCTGATGGACCACATTGCCGTCTACGGCCCGGACAACGACAAGCGTCTGACCGGCAAGCACGAGACCGCGCCCTGGAACAAGTTCAGCTACGGCGTGGCCGACCGCGGCGCTTCGATCCGCGTTCCGCACTCCTTCGTCAACAACGGCTACAAAGGCTATCTGGAAGACCGCCGTCCGAATTCGCAAGGCGACCCCTACCAGATCGCTTCGCAGATCCTGAAGACGATCGCGTCCGTGCCGACCGACAAGAAGGCCGCGGCCTAAGATCCTCCCGGCCCGGGCCTGGGGGCTGACCCGGGTTGGTCTCAAATCCGCCGGAGCTGCAAGGCTCCGGCGGATTTTTGCATTCTGATGGCAGCTGTTCCTGTGACCCGCCGGCCTCTTCCCGCGCGAAGCTTGTCGATTGCGTTCGAATGCGGGAGAGTGCCCCCGGATGCGCGCAGGGCCGAGGACACGGCGGGTGTTTGAAGGCTTCTACAAGGTGAGATTTCAGCTCGGCGACGCGGTCGGCCGGAGCGTGATGCATGCCGGCAACGGCAAGATGCTCGGCGGCAATTCGGCCTTCGCCCATATCGGCACTTACGACAAGACCGACAGCGGCGTCGACGTCGTGATCAAGACCGTCCGCCACAACCCCGATCCGAGCTACCGCGCCATGGCCGGCACCGACGATGCGACCTTGATCGCGAAGGGCTGGGCCGATGGCGATCTCTATCGCTTCAAGGGCGAGCTGAAAGAGCTGCCGGGCGTACCCTTCCAGTCGCTGATGACGCCGATCACCGAAGACGAGGTGCCGATCGTCGGCGGCGTTGGTGAAGCCGGGATCGCCGACGGCCTCTATTCGATTCATCTGCGCATGCTCGACGGCCTCGATGGCGGCCTCACCGGCGTGATGCTGCTCAACCAGGGCCGCATCCTCGGCGGCGATGCGGCGTTCTACTATCTCGGCAGCTACACTGCCGCGAAGGGCCGCTGGAAGGGCCAGATCCTCAATCAGGAGCACACGCCGGCCAAGGACGATCCGATATTCGGCGGCCACGAGGTCGGCATAGGTTTCTCCGGCCGCTATGACGCGGAAGAGGCGGTGCTGGAGGCAACGGCTCTCGCCGGCAAGCGCAGCCTGCGCCTGACCGCTGCGCTCAAGCTGATGCACCGCGCCTGATCGCGACAGGAATTGCATATGGACAACATTCGCATGCTCTCGACGCTTGGCCTGATGGGTGCGATGCGCAGCCTGTCGTCTGCGTATGAAGCTGCGACGGGCGTGCGCATCAACGCTGATTTCGCGCCGACCCAGGCGCTGCTGAAACGGCTCCGCGATGGCGAGGCGGCCGATCTCGTCATCCTCACCCGCGAGGGGCTCGACGCGGTGATCGGTGAGGGCCGCGTGGTCGCCGACAGCGCGGCTGACCTCGCACGTTCCTACGTCGGCATTGCCGTGCGGGCAGGGCAGGCGCATCCCGACATCACCAGCGAAGCCGCGTTGCGCGCAACGCTGCTTGCGGCGCGATCCGTCGCCTATTCGCGGCTCGGCGCCAGCGGAATCTACTTTGCCCAGTTGATCCAGCGATTGGGCATCGCGGTCGAGATCAACGCCAAGGCCACCATCGTGCAGCAGGGCTTTACGGCGGAGCGGCTCGTCAACGGCGAGGCTGATCTCGCCGTACAGCAGATCAGCGAGCTGAAGCAGGTTGGCGGCATCGAGGTCGTCGGCCCGATCCCGCATGATTTGCAGACGCCGGCCGTGTTCTCCGCCGGCCGCATGGCGAATGCGACACACGCCGAGGCCGCCGACAGGCTGCTGCGCTATCTGGCCTCGCCGGAGGTCGTGCCCGTGCTGCGCCAATCGGGACTCGAGCCTTGAATTTGCCGGGGCGGGGACGCAACGTAGTGGCCATGCGCGCTTATGTCCTCGCAACTCTCTTGGCGCTCGCCACGCCCCTGGCGGCGCGGGCGCAATCGGCCGATCTCGTCCTGTGCGACCGGGTGGCGGCCGATCCCAGCGATCCCGACAAGCCGGCCGACGTGAAGGGCGTGACGGAGATAGCTTCCTCCGACGTGGCGACCGCCATCAAGTTCTGCAAGCAGGCCGCCTCCTCCTCGCGCAGGGCGATGTTCGCGCTCGGCCGCGCCTATGCCGCCAACCGGCAGACGAGCGAGGCGATCGCCGCCTGGCGCAAGGCTGCCGACAAGGGATCGAGCTCTGCGATGGTCGAGCTCGGCGTCGCCTATGGCACCGGCTCCGGCGTTGCGAAGGACGAAGCACAAGCGCGCAAGCTGTTCGAGAAGGCGGCGCAATCAGGCAATCCCCGCGGCGTCAGCAATCTCGCCGCGCTCGGAGGCGCAGGTGGCGCTGCGCCGGCCGATCCCGCGCAGGCGCGCGCGCTGCTCGGCAAGGCCGCCGAGACCAACGCGGAAGCGCAGTACCAGCTCGGCCTGATGCTTGCGAGCGGCAATGGCGGGGAGAGGGACGACGCCGCGGCGCGCGCGCTGTTCGAGAAGGCGGCCGCGCAGAACCATCCCGGCGCGCTGGAGCGGATGGGCGCCTTCGCGGAAGGCGGCCGCGGCGGGCCGAAGGACAAGGATGCCGCCAAAGCCTATTACGAGCGCGCCGCAGCGCTCGGCGACGATGACGCCAAGAAGGCGCTGGAGCGCATTCGCTGCCCCTATGCGATCAAGGACAAGCAGGGCAAGCTCGTCACCACGCTGTGCTTCTGAGCCCGCACTGCCGGAACCTGGCTCGCGCCTACGCCGTTGATATCAAGACACAACGGAGCGCGATCATGATCCGCAAACTGGCATCGGGCGAATACCGCCTCTATTCACGCAAGGTGAATCCGAAGACCGGCAAGCGCCGCAATCTCGGCACCTTCAAGAGCCGCGCGGCGGCCGAGAAGCACGAGCGCGAGGTGCAGTACTTCAAGCGGCACTGATGGACGGCGAATGCCGTCCAGGAGCCCGGCAAAACAAAACATGCGAAAACAACCCCATGCACAGTAGCCAAGGGGTTGAAATCGCACGCATTGCGGATTAATCGAAATTCAAATTGACCCGTCGGGCAAAACAGGGGCATAATGGCATCATGACAGCGAACGCCCCGTGAGCGGCCCTGCGCGAAAGCCGGGTGGTTTTAATGCGGCGACGGTGCTAGGTAGCCCCCAGTTTTTTCCGATTTTGCAGGTTCAAGACGTTGCTGGACGGACTGTACAAGGTTGAATACGGCGTCAACGATGCGTTCGGCCGCAGCATCATGTGCCTGCACGACGGCAAGATGCTGGGCGGCAATTCGGGCTTTGCGCATCTTGGCACCTATGTCGAGCGCGACGGCGAGATCATCGCCGAGGTCATCACCGAGCGGCATAACCAGGATCCCAACTACAAGCCGCTGATGGGCGCCGACGTCGCCTCAATCGGAGCACGCGGCCGGCTGTACGGCAACCAGATCCGCCTTCAGGGCAGCGCGGACACGATGCCGGGCGCCAATTTCTGGGCCAATCTCACCCCGCTCGACGACGAGGCGCTGCCGCCGAGCGGAGCCGTCGGTCCGGGCGGGATCGCCAACGGGCTCTATGGGATGAGCCTGCGCGCGCTCGATGGCGTGGATGCCGGACTCTCCGGCGTGATGCTGCTGATCGACGGCCGCATCCTCGGCGGCGATGCGTTCTTCTACTATCTCGGCTCCTATTCCTCCGCGGACGGCCGCTGGAAGGGCGAGATGCTGAACCAGGAGCACACGCCGGCGAAGGGCGAAAATCCCGTCTTTGGCGGCCTCGAGGTCGGGATCGGCTTCTCCGGCACCTGCACGGCCGATAGCGGTGAGCTCGAAGGCATCGCACTCGCCGGCAAGCGCAGCCTGCGCCTTGCGGCCTCGCTCAAGCTGATGCGGCGGGCGTAGGGCGTCTACTCACAAATGTCCGATGTCCTCTGCTGGGGTGAAGCAGGCTTTACGCGTCGCTCCGGGCAATGTCAGCGAGCGCCCCATCTCCGACCGCCCGAGTCGACGCACGCTCCGCTGCGCTCCCGTGACACTGCGGCTTTTGTCTTTTTCAGAACGTCCTAGCCAACGCCCTTCACGACGAACGATTTGTCCGAAATGAAATCCAGGCCATGTCCGCGTGGCTCACCGACCTAGAAACCGCTGCAACGCAGCCGGGTCGTCAGCGTATGCTCGGGCGCCGGCGTGCCATACATCACTCATAAAAGGGACCGCGATGTTTATTGCTCTTCTGAAATTTGGATCTAACAAGGCACAAGCCGGCCAGTTCATGCAAGGCCACAACGATTGGCTCAAGCGCGGCTTCGACGACGGCGCATTCCTGATGGCAGGGAGTCTTCAGCCGAACCTTGGCGGAGCCATACTCCTGAGCGGTCGCCTCTCTCGTTCGCAGGTCGAGGAGTGCGTCGCTCTCGATCCATTTGTCGCGGCGGAAGTTGTTACTGCCGAGATCCTCGAGATTACGCCTTCACGCCTAGACGACCGCTTGACGGACCTTTTCGCCTGACGCTTGACGATCTGTCGGCGGTAACAGCTAATTGGCAGCAGCGACATCCCGCGACGCAGGACCTGGCTTACGCAAAGAGATCGGTGAATGGCCGAATGCCAATGCGTATGCGCGCGAGAACGCCGCTGCGCTGCCAAAACCTACGCGCCTCGCGACCGACTTGACGCGCTCGCCGCGCTGGAGCTCACGCTGGCCAAGTGTCAGCCGCCACGCCTTAAGATAGGCAGCCGGTGTAGTGCCGGTCACTTTGGGAAACAGAGTCATGAAGCGGCTCCGCGAGAGTCCGCTGATACTCGCAAGCTCCTCGGTGTGCCACGGGCGAGAGGGTTGATCGTGCATAGCGACCAGAGCCTTATGGATCGCTGGATGGGATAGGCCGGCAAGAAGTCCTGGTCGCGTTGAGCCGATATCGATTGCTCTCCGAAGCACAAGCAAGATGATCACCTCGCACAAGCGGTCGAGAGCGACTTGCCTGCCGCATCGCATGTCCGAGGCCTCGGTTACAAAGGCTGCAGTCAGAGCTTGTAGGGTAGGGGACTCGCCGAGGGGGATCACGATCCGCTCGGGCATTGCATTCATGAGCGGGTTTGTGATGCCCCCGAACTCGATGGTCGCTGCAGCCAGGATATCGCCGCCGCGATCGGGCATCGCATCACGGTGGGGGCAGAAGACGACGCTCCTTGCGCAGCCACCCTCTCCAACAACAACAAGGTTTGCGACCGCGTCTCGGGCATCTTTCGCAGCGACCGTAACCGACATTTGGAAGGCGTCGAAGAAGGCGGAAAGCCTGTCGTGCTTGGCCGTCACAGGACTCTCAATCATGTTTCGGGGACCATTCATGCTCTCCAGTGTGGCATGAGCTGGATCTGGGAGCAACCGGTCCTGTGCTGCCCCTTGGTCCGTGAAAGGAATCCAAATGCTTATACCTCGCCAGAAAGCGCCGCCCCTTGTCGTAAACACGCTCGACCATGGTCCCTTCGACCTGGCAACCGAGAGCCCAGAGCGCATGTCGCTCGTCTGCTTCTATCGCGGCTTGCATTGCCCGATCTGTGCCAACTACCTGAAGGAATTAGAACGCCTGACGCCGGAATTTGCCATCCGCGGCGTCACCACCGTCGCTATTAGTTCAGATGGGGAGGAGCGAGCTCGCCAGATGGCGGACAAGATCCAAGCCAAGAATTTGCGTGTCGGATATGGTCTAGGACTGAGCGATGCTCGCAATTGGGGTCTGTATATATCGACATCTCGGGGAAAGACCTCGATCGGAATCGAAGAACCTTCTTTGTTCTCTGAACCCGGCGTGTTTCTAATCAGGCCGGATCAAACGATCTACTATCTCTCCGTCCAATCCATGCCGTTCGTCAGGCCCAACTTCTCTGAAATGGTCCAGGCGTTGGATTTCGTCATCAAGAACGACTATCCAGCCAGAGGAGAATATAACGGCGCGATTTAAGACGTTGAGCCCGTCTCGATCCCGCAGCCTCAAACGTTAGCGCTACCGCTTTCCGAAAGATTCCAGGCTCGCTGCTGGTGATCGCTGAACTGAGGCGGCGCGCGACAATCTAAGGCCGCAGAAACAATCTGCGGCCATTTTGCCTAGCCGTTACTCTTTTCTGAGTGCTCAGCACAACTTGGTGAGTCCGGCTGCCGTATTCGATCCAATTGAAAAAGTGCTCGTGTGAGGTATCCCACAAAGGTTGTGTAGTATTCACGATACGACTCCGCAAGGGCACCGATGCCCGGTCTCGTCAATTGTGGCGGGATGGCTACAGGAGAAATTCAAATGGCAATTTCTTATCCAAAGCCACATCCACCATCACCTGCTCCAGCTATTACTGCTGTACATAAGCTGGTCCACACTCCACCCAATGATCTTGTCCAGGCGGCGGAGTTGCACTTTCACAAGTCGCTAAAGCACGACGACGACGGGCGAGTGATCCCGAGCTCATTCAAATCATTTTTAGCAGCTCTGAATGAGCATCGCCCGACGGATTTTCAGAACATCGAGTCAGCCGGCCTCCGTCCGCTCGTAAATCCGCAAGCAGGTCTGGCCGCCGATCGACTCACCTCGGCTGGTTGGCATTTCCGCATTCCGAAACCACCGGAGCAGGACGGGAAGCATGAGACTGCAGCCGCGGAGATGATCGAGCTTTACTGGATGGCATTGCTCCGTGACGTCAATTTTCTGGATTATCCGAGCAACGCCCTGGCACAAGCCGCAGCCAGCGAACTGAGCGCTCTCAAGCTATATGCCCATCCCGACTCGAGTAATCATCCCAACTACACTGCCCGGCCCGTCACGCCGGCAATGCTTTTTCGAGGCGGCGAATGGACGCCAGCGGGACAAACGAACCAGGAGCATCTTGGGCCGCTCGTTTCACAATTTCTCTGGCTTGACGTGCCGTACGGGTCTTTGCGGATCAAGCAAACCGAAGGGCGGGTTGTAAACACCGACTATCAGTCTGGAGGCGTCCCTCACATGATCGCATGGGCCGATTGGCTCGACGTGCAGAGAGGAAAAGCCTTTCCGTCATCGATCGAACTCCCGGCCACCCCGCGGTACATTCAGAACGCGGGCGACATCGCGCGATACGTCCATCTTGACGCACTGTATGAAGCCTACCTGAACGCTGCCCTGATCTTGCTCGGTAGCCCTGGCGTTAAGCTGGATGCGGGAAATCCCTACAACCGGGATGCGCCGGTCTTCCCGCATGAGGAGGGCTTCGGCACCTTTGGCTCGCCGTTCATACTTTCGCTGGTCTGCGAGGTGGCGACATGTGCGTTGAAGGCGGTGTGGTACCAGAAATTTATCGGAAACCTGCGCCTGCGCCCGGAAGCCTATGGCGGTTTGGTCCATCGTGCGCTGCACCCCACGGGTTTGAAGGCCGCCGAGGCGCAATTGGCGCTATCAAGCGGGCTTGGTGTGTTGCAGGCGTCCAACGCCTCGGGCGGCGCGGTTGCAAGAATCAGGCAAGCGAACGCCGCTCACGGCGCCAACAGCGACAGCTACTTGCTGCCGATGTGTTTCGCCGACGGCTCACCGGCGCACGGCTCCTACGGTGCGGGCCATGCCACTGTCGCCGGCGCATGCGTCACCGCGCTGAAGGCTTATTTTGCAGGAACACAGAAGCTCAAGGATGTTGGGATTACGCCGGTTATCCCGACGTCCCAAGGAACAGACCTGACAACTGTCGGAGTGCCAGATGCTGACCAGCTAACGATTGCAGGCGAACTCGACAAGGTCGCGTCCAACATTGCAATCGGACGCAACATGGCGGGCGTTCACTGGCGTACCGACTACAGCGCGTCCATGCTTCTAGGGCAGCGGATCGCGACGAGCGTCCTGTATCACCTCCGGCGGGACTACCATGAGCGTCCCTGGAAGTTCAGCTACTTGAGCTTCGGCAAAAAGGTCGTTGAGATAGAGCAGGACAGGGTCACCTACGACGGAGCCCTTGTCCTCGATGGTGACGACGACCTTGATCCTGCTCTCGAGGCGGCAAAGCTTTCGGCAATAGTTTAGTCGCGAGAGTCCGGCCTAATTGAATGTTGCTCTCGATCGCTGCGGCAGTCGCCATCTGCCGCAGCGGGCTGGCTCTATCCATTGCTCCCTAAGTTGCTGCCGAAACACCTGGCCGCTGCCGATCGATGGACCGCTTCTGACTCTACGCGGTTCTTGGACGGTGATGGCAGGGTCAGACCGGGCTCAATCGAGTGCAGGGCACAATCGGCGCTGATGACCCAAAGCAGGTAAATTGGACGACGACGTCCGCGCTCGCCGGCAAGCGCAGACTGCGCCTTGCAGCTTCGCTCAAGCTGATGCGGCGGGCGTAGGGCGTCTACTCACAGCGCCGCGGCTGGATCAACCGGTGTGCTCGCGTTGAAATCCGGATAGATCGGCCGCATCGTCGCAGTCATTTACCTTGCTCGTTGTGGCTAAGCTTCAGCCAGGGCAATTGCTCGTTGGCGAAAAAATGCTTGCTCGGCTGGAGCTCCGCCGCCCGGTCGAAGGCACCGACGTGATAGTGCGTCTCCGTCGGAAAGTGCACGGTAGCGCAGGTCAGCGTCGAGCCGCAGCGGGCACAGAAACCGCGCGTCGTTCCCGGCGATGATTTAAACGTGGTGATGGCGCCTTCGGTCACCGTGACAGAGTCGTTCTCGAACCCGACGAACACGCTAACGGGCGCGCCGGAATGGCGGCGGCAGCTATCGCAGTGACACCAGAAGATTCCCTTCGGCCGGCCTCGCGCCTCGAAACGCACCGCCCCGCAACGTCCTGAAAAGGTTTCGCTCACGTTCGTGCTCCGGGCCTGACCTCCATAGCGACGAATACTATCGCCCCCGAGACGAAAGTGAGCGCGCCGATCGCTCCGATCGCCCAGGCCATGCCGAACAGGTCGGCGATGATGCCGGCCGATAGCGCCCCGATCGCGTAACCGAGATCGCGCCAGAAGCGATAGACGCTGAGTGAGCGTGCGCGCCAGCTGGGATGCGAAGCGTCGGACACGGCAGCGATCAGGCTCGGGTACACCATGGCCGTACCAAGTCCGAGAAGCAGGCTGCCGACCAGCCACCATTCGAAATGGCTTGTTGCAGCGCTCAGGAATAGACCCGCGGCCTGGACCCACATGCCGGCCACGATCAAGCCCTTGCGGCCCCACCGATCAGAAAGAGGGCCCGTGGCGATCTGCAGGATGCCCCAAGTGGCCGGATAGACGGCCTTCAGTATGCCGATCCGGTCGACGGGGAGGCCGAACGAGGCGAAGAACAGCGGAAAGATGCCCCAGCTCATTCCATCATTCAGATTGTTGACGAGCCCAGCCTGCGACGCGGCGAATAGATTGCGATCTCCGAACGACGTGAGGACGAATATCTCCCTGAAGCTGATCGGGGACGCTTGACGCGCATGCGCTGCGGTCTCCAGCCGAACGTGCTCGCGTGTGTCGCGCACCAGCAGGATCGAGAGCACTGTGCCTAGGATCGCATAGGCAACGCCGAGGTAGATCGGTGCCGGCCGCAGTCCGTATTTCGAGGCAAGATATCCAGTGAGGAAAGCGGTCACGCCTACCGCGAGATAACCGGCGAACTCGTTCAGGCCCACGGCAAGTCCCCGCGACTTCGGTCCGACGAGATCGATTTTCATGATTACCGTCATCGACCAGGCAAGACCCTGGTTGATGCCGAGAAGGGCGTTTGCTGCGATGACCCATCCCCAGCTCGGCGCCCACATGATCATGAGCGGCACCGGCAGGCCGACGAGCCAGCCGAGGATCAGAACACGTTTGCGTCCCCAGGCGTCGGCGAGCTGGCCGGAGATCAGATTGGCGCAAGCCTTCACGACGCCGAAGCTGACGATGAAGGAAACGACGAGCGTCGTCGAACTGATCCTGAATTCCTCGGAGCCGATCAACGGCACGACCGTGCGCTCGATCCCGACCATCCCGCCGACGAAGGCGTTGATCAGGACGAGCAATGCGAACTGCGGCCAGTTCTCTTTCAGCCCCAGTTGGACAGACGAGGCAATCTGTGGACCAGTTACAGCTTCGGTCATTAGTTCAGGCCGCGGCCGCCGCCATGCCTGAGTTTGCCGCCCTGATCCGCGCGGCCTCTGGCGGCGCCGGCGGAATCTCGGCGACCATGAACCGAACAAACTCGGCTTCGTCCTCGATCGTAAACGCCTGATTGTGCCGCTTCTCGAAGCCGATCGCGGAGGATGGCTTGCCGCTCAGGCGCCGACCGCAAACCGAGCCCGCATAGGCGCCCGGCAGCACCTCGACGTAGTCAGGAAGCTCCTTCAGCCTGCTCACGCTTCGGAACAGTTGCCTGGCGCCTTCCTCCGCGCTCACGGCAAGTTCGGTGCGGCCGAGATCGCCGACCATGAGCGTGTGACCGGTGAAGACGAACCAGGGTTCGTTGGCGCGGGTTTGGTCTGTAACAAGGATGCAGATGTGCTCGGGCGTGTGACCCGGCGTGTGCATCACCGTCGCCGACACGTTGCCGAGGGGAAGAACGTCGCCGTCGTGCACACCCTTGTAGGGAAACGACACACCAGCCTCCGTCGAGAGCACGTACTCAGCTCCCGCTGCGGCGGCGAGCGCCCGGCCCACTGACAGGTGATCGGCATGGACATGAGTGTCTATGACGAAATGGATCCGCATGCCGGTATTGTCGGCCGCCTGCAGGTAGGGCTGAATATCGCCGACCGGATCAACGACCGCGCCGGCAGCTTTGCCGCCGCAGCCGAATAGGTAGGAGATACCGACTGGGTCGCTATGCAAGAACTGGCGGAGAATCATGGACTTGCACTCCCTCGAGAGAAACGCTAGATACATTCAATCAATCTGCTGAATGATATATTGAAGGACCGCCGTGTCAAGCTCAGGACCGAAACAGGAGATCTATGAAAACCTTGCCGAGGTGGCGCAGGCGCTCGGCCATGCTCACCGGCTTGAGCTGCTGGAGCACCTTGCGCAGGGGATACGCACCGTCGAGGAGCTGTCGGCTCGGGCACATCTGACATTCGCCAACACGTCGCGGCATCTGCAGATACTGAGGCGCGCGCGCCTCGTCGAAACGGAGCGTCGTGGCAAGCACATTCTCTATCGCCTCGCTGGCGATGCCGAAGTAGTGACGCTGATCAAGGCGCTGGGTCGGGTCGGTGAACGGAATGTCGCCGAGATCGGTCGTGTTGTGACCGATTACTTCCAAGCCCGTGATGCGCTTGAGCCCGTCTCGCGCGACGACCTGGTCGCGCGATTGCGAGACGATCTGGTTACGTTGCTCGATGTGCGGCCCGAGGATGAGTTCGCGCTGGGCCATCTGCCGGGGGCGCTCAACATTCCTCTGGCTGAACTGGAAAGACGTTTGGGCGAGTTGCCGCAAGGCCGTGAAGTGATTGCGTATTGTCGCGGGCCCTATTGCGTTCTTTCGTTCGAAGCCGTGGCGGCACTGCGGGCGCGCGGCTATCGCATTCGCCGCCTTGAGGACGGTTACCCGGAGTGGAAGGCCGCCGGCCTGCCGGTCGAATCCGTTGCTTGAAGCAGGTCGATCAGGTGTATCATGGATGATAAGCCTCATCGCGCGGAACCCGCGTGGCCGATCGTTGGCGTAAAGGATCACAAGGCGCCCTCGGTATTCCGGCCTGAATCCCTGTTGAGGGAGGCGCGCCGGCAGAGGCAGTTGCCGCTCATAGCCGTGCCCGAAATCTGCGTGCTCGATCCGGATGGTGACGTCGTCCGTCACCTCAAGCGGACCGGCGTCGGCCGCATCCATGAAGGTTGGGCCTGCTACCACACCGAGCTTCTTGCCTTCGATCTCGACGACATCGGCGAGGTCGGGATCGTCGGCTGCGCGGTCGGGGCACCCTTCGCCGTCCTGGTCGCCGAGCAGCTCTTCGCGTCGAACTGCCGACTGCTCGTCAGCGTCACCTCGGCGGGCCAGATCAATCCCATCGGACCTACTCCCTATTTCGTCCTGATCGACCGCGCGCTGCGCGACGAGGGGACGAGTTATCACTACCTGGCTGGCTCGACTTTCGCGGCAGCACCCGACATGTCGCTTCTGGATCGCGTCGAGCGGGCGGGCCGATCGCTGCCGGAGAAACTGCATCGCGGTTCGACCTGGACGACGGATGCTCCCTATCGCGAGACCGAAGCGGCGATCTCGCGAGCGCGCGAGCTGGGGACGCTCGCCGTGGAGATGGAAGCTGCGGCGCTCTACGCTTTCGGCACGACGAGCGGCAACTCGATCGTCTGCTTCGCCCACGTCACGAACTCGATGGCGCAGACCGAGGGCGACTTCGAGAAGGGCGAGGCCGACGGCGCCAAGGCCACGCTTGCCGTCGTTGCCGCTGCGGCGCGCGGCTGGCAGAATGACGCGACGATCTCGGACAACGCTTGAACCGCAGGCAACAAATGCAGCTAGAGTCGACCCTCACGTGTCCGGCGTGTGGCCATCAACAGATCGAGACCATGCCGACGGATGCCTGCCAGTTCTTTTACGACTGCAGGAGGTGCGGCCTACGGCTAAAGCCCAAGTCGGGCGACTGCTGCGTCTTCTGTTCCTACGGGACCGTTCCATGCCCCCCGATTCAAACGAGCGGGGTGTGCTGTTCGTAGACTATTCGGCCTGTCCGGATCGCGAGACGATCACCGATTGCGGCGCGGTCGCGAATGGCGTAGCTGGATTAATCCTGATCGGCCAAGACGGGAGGGACGAAGCAGAAAGTGCCGCCTATCCGTTGGTCATTGATCAAATCCTCTACGCACGGGCTGACGAAAGGACGGCATAGGCTGACCTTGGGAACTATAGCCCAGTGCCGGTCAAAATCACCACGTTTGCCCCTGGCCTTAAGCCGTCATAATGCTCGACGGGCCGACGAAGTGATCGAATAGCATGCAGGGTCAGGTTGTGGCCCGAATACGAACTCCGGGCGCAGCGTCAAATTGTCGGCTCATCGGGATAGAGAGGCGGCCGGCCAATCGTCCGAGTGGCGCTTTGACCCAAGGGCGTCGAACAAGTCTGGATCGCCGCCTCGATGAGCGTGCGTTTGATTCAGAATTGAACCAAGGGAATGACGGTGCTATCGTTCAACGACATCATTCCTCGTTGGTATGATGGTGCGGGCGCGATCAGGCTTACGGACTGCCGCCTGCCATTTGTAATTGGAATACTTCAGCTGGTGCCCCGCCTCCGGTTTCAAAGTCGGCCAGGCAATGTTTCTTGACGCGTTACCCTCCGACATTCCCCTTGACTCGGAGGCGGGCATTTTAGGTCAGGCGTAACCAACAAATCGATTTTCGACATGTCCATTCTGGAAAGTCGAGCGGATCGCGGCGCGGTCAATCAGCGTTCTGCAGGGCGCAACCGTCGTCACCTGATCGCTTCGATAGTGTGCGCCACTTGCATCGTTTCATTGGCAGAGGATGCGTGGGCTCAATGTGCAGCTCGCGATGTCCTGCAAAACGAGATGAAGGCGCACAAGCCGCGTCCATCCTATGCGCTCCAACAGCTCAAGTCCGCGCGCGATGTTCCGACGTGGAAGACAATTAGGGTCGGCACCTTTGGCAATTCTGTCGCGCTGCGTAACGTGCTGGACGCCATGCGGTGCGGTGTCGGCGGCACGGCTGCCGAAATCCTCGCTCGACCGACCTTCACCGTTGCTTCTAAGGCAGCCGAAGTGAAGCTTGTCGTTGTGCGAGTAGCCGAGCTTGGGTTCAAGACGGATACCGTGACTTTGGCTGCTATTTACGCGCGCGCCATGCAGATCGGCTTCAAGCTCGCCGACGCGGAGGTCGGTCCGCAATTGCGGATTCAGTATCTGGACCAGCCTATGGGCGAATTTCTCACCATCGGAATGAAGCCAATCAAGACGTGGGGCGGCGAACCGACTATTCTGAACGTCGCGAATGGCGGAGCTGGATTGATCCTGATCGGCCAAGACGGGAGAGACGAAGCGGAAAGTGCCGCCACGTCCCGTTTTGTTTTCGCGCGGTCCAACGAACCTGTACCCAACAACGAACTTGAGAAGGCAGCCGCACTTCCGCCCCCGTGGACGGAACGGCATTCTGGACCTCAGGGTAATTGGTAGTCCGGACCCGGATCAGGCTTCCGGGCCGCTTCTAATATGCCTGAGCGAGATCCGGCGAGCTCTTATCCGGCACGCCGCGAGGGTGAGGATCGGCTCGTCATTTGCTCGTTCACCGTTCAGGAAGGCCCGCCTTACGCAGACCCTCAGCGATGCGCTGAAATTCGGCAAGGAAAACGACGTTATCGGACCACGCAGACCCATCCTGCAACCAAAGGGCAACAGTGTAATCGGGCCTGAGCCGACGAAGCTCGCCGATGGCGGCAAGAGCTTCGGGCTCATGTCCCGTCCATGCGTTGGCGGCGGCGAGATCTGCATAGGCAATCCAAAAGGGATTCACTGTAATGGAGCGGCTGCACCAGTCTATCGCTTCATCATATTGAGCGAGATGGCTGTGCGCATGACAGGCATAGAAGTACCACGTGCTTAGGAGCGGATCGCGGGGGCTGAGCTGGATGGCCATTTGGAGAGGGGCGAACGCCTCCGCAGATCGGCCAACACGTATCTTGGCAGCGCCCAGCGCGCCATGAGCCGGGGCTAGACTAGGATTTATCCCGATTGCCGCCATATACTCGCTGACAGCAGCGTCGAGATTCCTGCCCTTGGCGCGTTGGATCTCGCCCTTTACAAAATGTGCCATTGCGTCGCTGGGAAACTGGGACAGAACCTGATCCACCGTTTTCTCAGCGCGCCGTAACTTATCGGCGGGTGCATCGGTCCAACGATAATTGACTTGTATTGCCAAAGTATCTGCCAACCCCACGAGGGCCTTAGGGTAGCCGGGATCGATCTGCAGTGCGCGCTCGAAGAGGGCACCCGACTCGGCTACCTGTTCGCGCGAATAGGGACGATTGAGCACGGCCAGGCCCTGCATTGTAAGATCGACCGCGTCGGGATTGTTGGGCCGCGCAACCTCCGCGTCGCGGCTTTCGTGGTCAGTCAACTCGAGATCAAGCCGCCGCGCCAATCCACCCGTGATGACATCCTGAAGCTGCAACGATTTGGACCACTCACCGTCGACGCTCTCCGACCAGATCTGGGCGCCGGTTCGCGTATCGATCAGCCGGGCGTTGATCCGGACAATCGACTCCGTTCGGCGCAAGCTACCGTCGAGGATATAACGGACGCCGAGTTCGCGGCGAACGCGCTTTGGGTCAACGTTCTTATAGGCACGGGCTGTACTCGGCGCGATCACGAAACTGTCCTCGATCCGCGAGAGATCGGAGCTTAGATCATCAGCAACACCTTCCGCAAAGTACTCCTGCTCGGGTTCGTTGCTCAAATTCGTGAATGGCAGCACGACAATCGATAGACGATGCTTCACCAATTGTGGCTCATTCCATCGCATGTACCAGTAACCAAGACCGCCGCCAGCCATGAGCAGGAGAAGCGCCATTGTAAGACCCATCCGAGCTCGCCGGCTATGCGCAGGCCACTGGACAAACGGAAAGCCCGAAATGACCGGCAGCGTATCGGAGAGCTGCGAAGCATAGACTCGGACTGGGAGAGCGATATTTTTGAGGTTCTGCTCGCCCAGATCGGCGAACTCGACCCCGACCTTGCCACGGATTTGATCGTAGGCGGCCGAAGATATGCAGATGCCCCCGGCCTTCGCGATGCCTTCAAGCCGCGCCGCAACATTCACGCCATCGCCAAAGATGTCATTCGGCTCGACAATCACATCGCCGATATTAATTCCCACGCGGAAGACTATGCGCTTGGCTTCTGGATCATCGATTGTCAGTTCCTTGACACGGGTCTGAAATTGTACCGCAGCTCGAACCGCTTCGACCGCGCTCGGAAATTCCGCCAAGAAGCCATCGCCGGTGTTCTTGACGATGCGGCCACCGTGTTCGGCAACTGCCGGGGCGACTGCGTCCGTCAAAAGCGCAGTCAGTTTGGCATGCGTTGCCTCTTCGTCATTGTGCATGAGCCGCGAATAGCCGGCCACGTCGGCGGCCAATATCGCCGACAGCCTGCGCGCGATCCGGGCTGGCCGCTCCTGCACCATGGCCGGCTCTCCAACCCGCTCATTTTTACGACGGATGCGTGACAGTGCCAACCGTGCGATGTCCACCCTGAGCGGTCCCATCGTTAAAACGTTAGCTGCTCTGACCGATTGTTCAGTGGACGCCTCTATGTCGCCGATTGGACCCTGAGCGGACTTTGGCTTGACCGAGGATGCGACGCGCCCAACTCTTATTAAACTCAGAGGGAGAGAAGAATGCTAGCGAACGCGAAGGTGGCCACCCGTCTTCCAGCCAAGGACCTAGATCGGGCGCGGGCGTTCTATTCCGAAAAACTCGGGCTCGACCCTGTCGAACAACGCGAAGGTGGACTGCGCTACATCTGCGCAAGTGGTGAGTTTGCGATATTCATCTCGGCCGGAGTGCAATCCGGCACGCACACGCAGATGGGCTGGGAAGTTGAGGATATCGAGGCAACGGTGCGCGAGCTTCGCGCGCGGGGAGTCAAGTTCGAGGAATATGACCTGCCCGGTCTGAAGACCGTTGAGGGGATCGCCGAGATAGCCGGGAATTACGCCAGCAAGGGTATCGGTGAGCGAGGCGCGTGGTTCCGCGACAGCGAAGGCAATCTTCTTGGAATCGGGCAGCCGGTCCGGTCCTGATGGGGGAGGCGATCGCACATGTTGTCGGCGTGCATCGCCCCCAGCCGTGGCACAAAGGCCACGGGTTTGGTCCATCAGCGAAGCAACCCTCATCTAACGGAGGTCCGTTCGTTGAGACATGGCGGACCAGATTTGCTTCTGCGTTGATCCTGCGTTCCTTCGTGAACGCGCTGTTCATAGTGGAACGACGATTTTCTCGATTGGTCCCCGCTCATTGTCACGAAACCAATCTCCGGCCCGATCGTTGGCCCAATGCTCCGTCACTTGCGAGAGGAGTGCCAAATGAAGCGAACGATCCTCGCGCTCGCCGCAGTGGCTGCTCTAGAGCATCCGCCGATCATGTTGCAGCGTATCCTGCGGCGATGAAGTAGTTGCGGCATTCCATTGATGTGAAGCGATCAATGATGCGACCAATCGCGCTCCAGAGGCCGTCGACGGTTCGTTCTGC